>Ga0208190_1000071_pt1 | contig 37266 bp, 31 predicted proteins | sample June2015DPH_13_1_FD_184708 | JGI IMG/M metagenome (GOLD analysis project Ga0208190, IMG submission 184708) | Peatland microbial communities from SPRUCE experiment site at the Marcell Experimental Forest, Minnesota, USA - June2015DPH_13_10... | ecosystem: Environmental > Terrestrial > Soil >... | reverse complement strand
TACTCAGTACTCAGTACTCAGTACTCAGTACGAAGAGACATCTCCGAAGACTGACGCTGGCTATACTGAAATCCGGTCACCGTGGCTCGGCGGCTGTGAGATCACCAGAAAGCGCGCCGCACCGGAAGATGGATTGCTGAGCTGATGCCGGGCTCCCGACAGGACACGGATCCCGCTGCCCGCCGGAAGTAACGTGCTGCGGCCTTCCACTTCCATCATGACCTCGCCGGAGAGAATGTAGAAAAACTGCTGCGCCTTCTGGTGATAGTGGCGGACCTCGCACGCGCCTGAGGGAATGTACTCTTCAATCACGCTCAGGTTTTCATCTTTGACCAGATGCCAGCCGTCGCAATCGTTTCCCCAGCGGTAATGCTCGGCGTTACTACGGCTGACTGAAGCGGGCTGAGCGGCGTCTCTCGGCATGCTTTTCGTCCTCCCGCGATCAAGTGTATCTTGTGTCCATGAATACTCCTTCCAGTTCTGACGCTAAGCGCGAGTTGTTTCGCCACACGCTGGCCACACTCGCTTATCGTGCCAGCAAGGCGCTGCGCCGCGCACCCGCCGGATTCGCCGAGTTCCATGCTGGCCAGGGATTGCGCACACCGGGGCAGATTCTGGCCCATATGGGCGACCTGTTCGATTGGGCACTCTCGATCGCGAAGGGCAAACAGGCATGGCACGATTCGAAGCCCTTGCCCTGGGATCAGGAAGTGGAGAGATTCTTCGCCGCGCTGAAGAGCTTCGACGATTTTATGGCCTCCGGCGCGACGGTCGAGGCTCCCCTGGAGAAACTGTTTCAAGGGCCGGTTGCCGACGCGCTCACGCACGTGGGGCAGATCGCCATCCTACGGCGACTGGCGGGGGAGCCGGTGAAAGCCGAGAACTACTACAAGGCGGAGGTCACGGCCGGACGCGTGAGTGCGGATCAGGCCAATCCAAAGCTGGAATTCTGAGTACCTTCACGGAACTACCTGCGAACGGTTCCGGTAGAGACTCGCATCGACCTGCTGCGACATTGCCTGCACATTCAGGACGATCCCGAGAAACTGGGCGAGTTTCTTCGCGATGGTTTCGGGATCACACAGTACATCGTGGTAGGGCACGCGCAAGGTCTTCACGCAGGCCTTGCTGTCGAGCCAGGCATCGACTTCGCGCAAATGCTTCTCGAACGCCGCGGCGATGGCGGCATTGCCTGCGCCCGCCTTCGCGGTTCCGCGGTTGCGCAGCATCACTTCCTGCGACGCCAGCACCTCGGGCAGTGGTCTCTGCATGAAAATAACGCGGTAGTCGTGCCCTTCGGGCAGAGAAAGCAGAAGGCGCGAGATCACCTTCACGGCCTTGCCCTCGGCTTCGGCGATGCAGGCAGGATCCCGGGGGAGTTGCTTGATGCGCTCCCACTCGAGATAGCCTCGCGGATTATCGGCGTCCGCCTGGCGTTCTCCATCCGAGAGGATGGGCACACCGCCGGCAGCGATCATTTGCATCATCAGCGAAGTACCGGAGCGCGGCAAGCCTGAAACAATTGTGATCATGAGTTCCTCAGCGCTGATTCTTGAAAGGCACTTCCGCGCGGTAGATGGCCTGCCAGCGGCCAGCCTTGAAAATATAAATAGAACTGCCGTTCAGGTGGACCGGAAGCTTTTCTGCGTTGCATGTGGCGTACTGCTCGGCTTTGTAGGTGAGCAGGTACGCTCCAGTGGCGAGCGGGAGTACTCCGAAATCGGAGAGGCCATAGCCTTCCACAGTGCAGGATTTCGCGTCAGCTTGTTGCTCCTGCAAGCGCTGGTCGCGGGAAAATGTGCCGGCGTCGCTCCAGAAGATTCCATTCTCCGGCATGTGATCGCGGAAGTAAGTTTGGTCCTTCGCTTTCCACGCTTCAAAAAAGCCGGTCTCAATACGTACCAGTTCCTGCTGCACGTTGCTTTGAGCGCCGGTTTTTGGACGCGGAGTTTGGGCGGCAATTGAGACCGATAGAAACACCAGCGCGATCAGAATTGCCATATAGATAAGCCCGGACTGATTCGCGGAAGACGGCGGATGGTTCATGGGATGCTCATTCTGGCGTGGGGCTGCCGGTCACGAGAATAGATCTTAGGATACGACATCGCGGGCTTGGGCTCGCCTTTCGGCTTCGAGTACAATGACGGTCGTAAGGCGGAATCCGGCGGCGCGAGCGCCGCGAACGAGGGTGAATCCTTTGGCGACTGGCGAAATCACGACTTCGGGTACGCAAACCCCGGCGCAGCTTCCTCATCACAAAGTGAAGATCAAGAAGAATGGGCAACGCGCCTGTAACGAGAAAAACGAAAAAGGCAAGTTCTGTGGCGGGCATTTGAAGCGCTGGTTTTACACAACCGATGTGATTGAGCAAGCCTGCGGCGACGCCGAGAAAGCATGGGGACCCGACGCCGAGGTTTACCGCTGCGAACACTGCCTGACCCTCTATTTGCCGAATCCTGCGGAAGCGAAAGTGAATGTGGCCGGGCAGGGGATGATTTCGGTGTTCGGGTTGACCTTGCCTCCGAAAGAGAAGTAGTTGCAAGTACCTAGTACCCAGTACCAAGCGGAGAGCCACAAAGGCAAGCGCGGGTTCACTCCGTACTAGGTACTGGGTACTAGCAACTCTCATGAACACTTCCGAACTCATCTACGACTGGAACAAGAATCATCCCCCGGGGCTGAAGCCGCCGGGGCCGGTGCTGTTGAATGATGAGAGCCTGCGCGATGGACTGCAGTCGCCTTCGGTGCGCGATCCTTCGATTGCGGAAAAGATTGAGATTCTTCATCTGATGGAAGCGCTCGGGATCGATTCGCTCGATCTCGGGTTGCCGGGCGCGGGGCCGCGGGCAGTAGAGCACGTGACGGCGCTGGCGCAGGAAATCGTCTCGCACAAGATGAAGATTCGCGCCAACTGCGCGGCGCGTACGCTGGAGAACGACATTCGTCCGATTGCCGAGATCGTGCAGAAGACCGGTCTGGCGATCGAGGCGGCGACGTTTATTGGATCGAGCCCCATCCGGCGTTTTACCGAAGGTTGGTCCGACGACTTTCTCTTGCGGACCACCGAGAAGGCCGTGAAATATGCGGTTTCGCTCGGGCTTGATTCGATGTACGTCACCGAGGATACGAGCCGCTGCGATCCGGAGACGGTGAAGCGGCTGTATTCGACGGCGATCAATTGCGGCGCGCGGGCCATTGTGATCTGCGACACCGCTGGGCATGCCACGCCCATGGGTGCGCTGGCTCTGGTGCGGTTTGTGATTGCTGAAGTGGTGAATCCTTCGGGCGAGAAGATACGCGTGGACTGGCACGGGCACAGCGACCGTGGGCTGGCCATCGCCAACTCGATGGCGGCGGTGATCGCCGGGGCGAACTGCGTTCACGGATGCGCGATCGGGCTGGGCGAGCGAGTGGGCAATACCCAGATCGACCAGATGCTGGTGAATCTGAAGCTGATGGGCATTGCCCCGTGGGACAGTCAGGACCTTACCAAGCTGAAGCACTATTGCCAGGCGGTTTCGCGGGCTACGGGGGTGCCGATTCCGGCGAACTATCCGGTGGTGGGCGACGATGCCTTTCGCACCGCGACGGGCGTGCACGCTGCGGCGATCATCAAGGCGTACCACAAGAACGACGTGGTGCTGGCCAACACGGTTTACTCGGGCGTGCCTTCGCATGTGTTCGGGCTGGAGCAGATCATCGACATCGGCCCCATGAGCGGAAAGTCGAATGTGCTGTTCTGGCTGGAGCGGCGCGGCATTCCAGCGAGCGACGATTTGGTTGAACGCATCTTCCAACGCGCCAAGGCCAGCGACCACACTCTGAGCGACGCCGAGGTGGTGGAGTGCCTGCCGGCGGCGGGGGTAAAGCAGAGCTAGGATTTCACAACCCGTTCGAGCATCTTTGCGCGAGATCCCTCGCCCCGCTGGAGAAAACGCGGGGCTTCGGGATGACTCAGCAGAGAGGGCGGACGCGGATTACAGGAGTTCGATGCCCGAAAAAATGCGGCATGCAATTCTCGGAGCCGGCGGCGTGGGCGGTCTGATCGGCGCTTGCCTGGCGCACGCGGGGACCTCCGTCACGCTTGTTGTCAGGGCTGAGGGGCTTGCGCAGTATCCCAAACAACTTCGGCTGGAAAGTGCTTTCGGCAATTTCACGGTGGATGTTGCCATCGCTGCGGAAGTGCCTCCGGTGGACGCGCTCTGGATTACGGTAAAGGCGACGCAGTTGGAATCGGCACTCGCGGCGATCAAGAATCCTGAGGCAGTGCGGGGCATCGTTCCGCTGCTCAATGGCATTGACCATATTCCTCTGCTCCGCGCCAAATACGGCGCTGGGCGCGTGATTCCGGCTACGATTGCGGTTGAAACAGAACGGGTCAGCCCGGGACACATCGTCCATCGCTCGCCATTTGCCCGGCTCAATGTGTTGTCTGCGGGGCGCGGGCTGTTGGGGAGCACGGTCGATCAGCTGCAGAAAATGGGCTTTGCGTGCCAGTTTATCGATGATGAGCCAACCCTGATGTGGAGCAAGCTGGTCTTCCTGGCGCCGTTTGCCCTGACTACAACGGCAGCGGATAAGACCACCGGCGAGATCCTCGCCGATCCCAATTGGGGGCAGTTGGGATTGGCCTGTCTGCGGGAAGCGTGTGCCGTGGCCGTTGCCGAGGGTGCAAAGGTTGACGCGGACGCGGTGATTGCCGGGGTGATGAAGATGCCGGGAAACATGCGCAGTTCCATGCAAAAGGACGTTGCGCAGCACAAGACTCCGGAGCTAGACGCTATCGCAGGGCCGATCCTGTGCGGGGCTCGGCGGCATGGGATCGAGGTTCCGGCGACGAAAAAGCTGGTGGCGGCAGTGGGGCGGAGAGCGGGATTTGTGGGGAGCCAGCTGGCTTAGAGATCTGGATCAAGAAAATCACAGATCGTCGGGATAAAATCCATCGAATCAATCACTTGGAGAAACGGCCTCCTCCCGATTCCCTCTAGAATATTGATTGCAAATGACTTGCTTGTAAAATATTTACAATCAGTCACTTAGCGGGGTTAATGTTCAGTTGTCAAAGAGTTAGTGCCCTAAGCAAATAGAGTGCGCGGTACTGAAACCGTACCGACGATCATCTCGCGTTGAAGTTGCTGGAGGCAAGGTTGGATGTCACACGAGGTGGCTGTGGAAAAACGCGGCCAGCGCAAGCGTTCACCTTTCGAAAACCGCGAAACGGGCACCTGTCAAACATCGTGCAATGGCGAACCACATTATGGACTCCCGAAGGAAACAGGGGTCCTAGTTCTTCTGGAATCCAGCGATTTCCTCAGTCAGAGCGGCCTGCGGATTTTGTATGGCCAGCTGTCGCTCTTTTGTTAGCGCCTCCGATTCCACGCTGGACTTAGAATTTTTGAGAGCCAACTGGTAGGCCGCCATCAGTGCGTCAGTTGGAGCCGTGGGGAAGTCTGGCTCTACTCCCGTTCCCTGCCAGTTGCTATGCGTGATTGGGCTTCGCGGCTGACTGTTGGGAACGAAGACAGAAAAATGGTAGCCCAATGCGATCTCGCCCGAGCTTCCATTTGCGTCCCCCGCAGTGCGCTCGCCGACGATGGTGGCGCGATGCGTGTTCTTAAGATCATAAGCACATTGCTCAGCGGCAGAGTGAGTATGAAGGCTGGTCAGGACAAATACGGGGTTGTCGGAGTAACGCGGGCCCGCCACGTAGGGCATGGTCCACTTTTGCCGCTCCAGGGATCGATCATTCTGGCGTTCTACCTTCGAGGTTAGCTGAATCGGGTCGTCAAAGAAGTAGCTCAGTAACGCCGTGACCGCCTCACCGCTTCCCCCGCCATTGCGGCGCAGATCCAAGATGAGGGCGTCGGTGCCGCCGACTAGTTGCATGGCGGCGGCAAGCGCTGTTCCGGCATCTGAATCAGGCGAGAAATAGGCCAGATCAAGGTATCCAATATTTCCGGGCAGGCGCCGGGCGCTCCGGATGCCGCGCCCATTCGCGAGATCGAAAGCACGCGAGTGCTCCTCCTCTGCCGTAGTAGGCGCTTTGAACTCGGCGAGTTCCTCACCAAACTTGACCGCGAGATGATGATCGTTCCCCACGGCACGCAAGTCTTCGGTCAGCTTCGCGGCGAGAGCGTTAGGGTCACTTATGGCACGATACTCGGATCGATGCGTTCGTATCTGGGTCTGCAATTTTTCGGCGACTTCCGGGAACACGTAATCCGTTAGGCTGCTTATGAGATGGTCCACGACATCATCTGCTTGATGCGGTGTAACCGCAGTGGGACGCGCAGCCTGCGCCAGGCACGGCACCGCTAAGAACAGCGTGAGGGCCAAAGTGCAGAGTTTAGTCATGTGATCTCCTCGCTTATACTGCAAATATAGCTGTCCAGAAGAGAGGGGAGAAGAACAGTCGGATTAGGCAGCTAAATTCAGTGATTTGTGCGGTGCTATGGCTCGAAAAAACAAAACTGCCGAGAAAAACGCTGCAATGGACGACATCGACCGAAAAATCCTCCGTGCGCTCTGCGCCGATTGCCGTGTCAGCTTTCGAGATTTGAGCCGGAGTGTTTACCTCAGCCCAAACGCTACTGCGGAACGAATTCGGCGCCTGAAATCACGCGGCATCATTCGGGGGTTTCACGCGTTGCTAGATCCCGCCCTGTTGGGACTCTCTGTCGAAGCCTACATTGACGTAAGGCTCCAGCCTGGTACAAGCGTCCAAAGCTTTGAGGCCGCCGTGATGAAATTGCCGGGAGTGGTTAGCATGGCAATTCTGACTGGATCGTTCGATGTTCGGCTCAGAGTTGCATGCAAGGATCAGACAGACCTTGTGCGTCTAATCGAGACACTGCGCGCGCGAACCGGCGCTCAGGAGACAAACAGCACAGTGATCTGTCGCGAAATCGAAACTCGGAGATGGAACGTCTGAGACCGCGCTCTCTGCATTCTCCTTTCGGCACGACTGAAGGTCCTGCCCTTCCGGAAGTCTTTGGTGCGCAAACAGTAATATTGAGGTTCCTATGTTCACATCGCGGCCGATTGGATTTGTGAGTGGTCCGTACAAGGACGCAGGCGAGATTCCCAAGGGGCTGGGCGCTAAGCACGAGGCCGATGGTGTGCTCAAGATCCTGCCCGAGTTTGAGGCGGGGCTTACCGACATCGAGGGCTTCTCGCATCTGGTCGTCATCTGGGAGTTCGATCGGGCGCATGGGTTCGAATTGCTGGGGACGCCTCCCTCTGACAATCGACCGCATGGAGTGTTTGCGACACGGTCGCCGCGAAGGCCGAATCCGATTGCTTTGACGATTGTCGAACTGCTTCGGCGCGAGGGCGTCGAGCTGCATGTTCGGGGCGTGGATATGCTCGATGGGACGCCGATACTTGATATCAAGCCTTTGCTGTCTGGCATTGCGACTGAGAAGTTGCGGCGGGGGTGGTTGGCAGAGGCGGAGGCGCGGAAGAGGGAATGATTTTGCAAGCGGATGCGGCAGGTCAAGAATCCGAGGTCTCTGACAAGGGTCCTTGAGTGGGCGAGACAGCGGCCCGATACATCCGGGCCGCCGGACAGCCGAGGGCGGCTGTCCCCACATGAATCGTGGTGGTGGCGAAAAGCAGGTTCCCTTCGGCTTCGCTCAGGGCAGGCTCTCGACTCCGCCGTCGCTAACGCTCCGGCTGCGCTCGGAATGACAGGGTGTGAAAAAGCTCCGGCTGCGCTCGGAATGACAAGTTGTCGAAGAGCGGGCTACCGTGGGCTTATCTGCCGCCTACTCTTCGACAATCCCTTTCTCTTCCCACGCGTTGTAAGATGACCAAATAACCTTCCATGAGCCCCAATCCTCCGCGTGCGGATATGCCGGACGTTGCGCCTGCGGTGCAGCAGGAGGTGGCGCGGCTGGCGGCGTCGCCGGAGGTGCGGTCGGCGTTTAACTGGCTGCGCACGCAGGAGCCGCAGCTGGCGCAATGGCAGATGGAGATGGCGCGGATTGCGGCGCCTCCGTTTGGGGAGTCGGCGCGCGGGGCGTGGCTGGCGGAGCGTTTTCGCGAAGTTGGGCTGGATGACGTCCGCATTGACGATGTGGGCAACGTGTTCGGGGTGCATCCTGGATTTGGGAAGCGGTACGTGGCGCTGAGCGCGCACATCGATACGGTGTTTCCGGCGAATACGCCGTTGAATATCCGGCAGCAGGGAAGCCGGCTGTATGGGCCGGGAGTTTCCGATAACGGCGCGGGGGTGACGGCGATGCTGGCGATTGCATCGTTGCTGCGCGCGGTGCGGCTGCGGCACGCGCTGCCGTTTGTGTTTATCGGCAATGTGGGCGAAGAAGGTGAGGGCGACCTGCGCGGGATGCGGCACATTTTTTCGACGCCGCGCTGGAAGGATTCGATTGCTTATAGCGTTGTGCTGGATGGAGCGGGCGCGGATACGATTGTGGCCGAGGCTTTGGGCAGCCGGCGGTTTGAAGTGATCGTGCGCGGGCCAGGCGGGCATTCGTGGAGCGATTTTGGGGCGCCGAATCCGATTGTGATTCTGGCCCGGGCGATCGAAACGTTTACGGCGACGCCGGTGCCGTCAACGCCGAAGACCACTTTCAACATTGGAGTGATTCGCGGGGGAACGTCAGTGAATTCGATTCCGGAATCGGCGAGCATGAAGGTGGACATCCGCTCGACGTCGATGACGGAGATGGAGCGGCTGGAGCAGACGCTACGGCTGGCGCTGAATCGCGCGGTGGAAGACGAGACGATGGCGGCGGAGATGCGGTCGCCGGTGCAGAAGCGGCCGGGAGTGAATTGCGAAGTGGTGGCGATTGGGAGCCGTCCGGCGGGAGAACTGGCGATGAATGCGAGGATTCTGCACGTGATCCGGGCGGTGGATGGGCAGTTGAATAATGCGGCGCAGGTGCAGCGGGCGTCGACCGATGCAAATATTCCTTTATCTTTGGGACTTGAGGCGATTGCCATCGGCGGGGGCGGTTCGGGGGGCGGGGCGCATACTTTGCAGGAGTGGTTTGACAGCAACGGACGCGAGTTGGGGCTGAAGCGGATTCTGCTGACGCTGTTGGCGCTCGCGGGAGCGGGGGAATGATGGAGATTTCTGGGGCTAAAGCCCCTTCCATTCGGAAGGACTTATTCGCAGCGCTGAAGCGCTGCGCCACCCAAAAGCTGAAACGCTGCCCTTCCCAGAGTCTTCACGCGGCCGTGGAAACCCACGTCTCGCAAAGGACGCGAGACATGGGGTACCCGGCTTGCGTTTTGGTCTTGGCGGTGTGTTGTGGCCCTTTGCAGGCTCAGAGTCCTGCGCCGGTTGGATCGGCTGCGGCGGCTCCGGGGCCGAAGGCCGACGTCATCTATATCCACGCGAATGTTTATACGGGCGTGCCGTCGAATGCGCAGTTCAGTTCGATCCTGCGCGAGGAGGCGATTGCGGTGCGGGGCGACCGCATTCAGGCGGTGGGAAAGAATGTGGACATCCAGAAACTGAAAGGGCCGCAAACGCAGGTCATCGATTTGGGCGGACACTTTGTGATGCCGGGATTTAACGATGCGCACCTGCACCTGGCCGATGCGGGGCTGCAGAAGTTGAACGTAGATCTGGCTGGAGTGAAGACGCTGGATGAACTTCGTGAGCGCGTGCTGACCCAGGTGGAGAAGGCTAAGCCCGGCGAATGGATTCTGGGCGGAGGATGGGACGAAACGGTCTGGCCGGTGCAGGCTTTGCCCAGCCGCTGGGATCTGGATGAGGTTTCGGGCGGGCATCCGGTATTTCTGGATCGGGTGGATGGGCACCTTGCGGTCGCGAATACGCGGGCGCTGCAGTTGGCGAACATCACGATTGCCAGCCGCGATCCGGAAGGCGGGAAGATTGATCGCGATGCGAACGGGCAGCCGACGGGGATTCTGCGGGAGGGCGCGCAGCACGCGGTGCGGGCGGTGATTCCGCAGCCCACGCACGAAGGGCGGCAGCATGGAATTGAAGTGGCGCTGGCGGACTTGGCCGAGCACGGCGTGACCTCGGCGCAGGATTATTCGACTTGGGAAGATTTTCAGATTTACGAGGAGATTGAGAAAGAGGGGAAGCTGACGGCGCGGATTTCGGAATGGCTGCCGTTTGATTTGCCGGTGGATGAGTTGAAGACCAAGCGCGACTCGCATCCGCAGTCGGATTTGATGCTGCGTACCGGGATGCTGAAGGGATTCATGGATGGCTCGCTGGGCGGGCACACGGCAGCGCTGCTGGAGCCTTATGCCGACGATCCGAAGAATTCTGGGTTGCCCCAGTATGAGGCGGCGAAGTTGAATGAGATGGCGAAGGAACGAGTGCTGGCGGGCTTCCAGCTGGGGTTTCACGCGATTGGAGATAAAGGAATCCAGATGGCGCTGGACGCTTTTGCGGAAGCCGAGAAGGCGGCGCGGGAAGCGAAAGTGAAGGCCGCGAACGGCGGCGACGATTACCGCTTGCGTATTGAACATGCGCAAGTGACCACGCCGGGGGAAATCGCGCGCTTCAAGGAATTGAAGGTGATTGCCTCCATGCAGCCGAGTCATGTGCTCACCGACATGCGCTGGGCACAGGAGCGGCTGGGGCCAAAGCGGGCGGCGACTTCCTACGCGTGGGCTGCGTTCTTGAATAAGGGTGTGACGGTGGCCTTTGGCACGGATTATCCGGTTGAACCGGTCTCCCCGTTTCGAGGGCTGTATGCCGCGGTTACGCGCAAGAGCGAAAACGGCAAGCAGGAGTATTTCCCCGAGCAGAAGATCACCATGGATCAGGCAATTGCGGCTTACACGACCGGCTCAGCGTTTGCGGAATTCGAGGAGAAAGAAAAGGGCAAGCTGGTACCGGGAATGCTTGCCGATTTTGTGGTGCTGGATCACGATGTGACGTCCGCCTCGCCGGAAAAAGTGCTGGCGACCAAGGTGCTGCGGACGGTGGTCGGGGGGAAGACGGTGTACGAAGCGAGGTAACTTCGTGGGAAGTAGCCCGGCCAGCGGGTGGTGCTGCAGCTTGGCTTATGCGTTGGGCCGGTTAAGCGGGAGATCCTTCGCTACGCCTGAAAAGCGGCTTCGCTCAGGATGACAATCGTCGTGCAATAGCAAAACTAGAGCTGCAAGCGAACGGAAAAGCAGTTTTGTGCGTCTAACGGATTTAGGACAAGACCAGGCATTCCGGCTTTAAGTCTGAGGGTTTGCGGACGGGTATAATAGAAGGGTTTGCAGTCCTTGGAGGGAAGTAGGCATATGGATTCGCGGGGGATTTGGATGGGTTTGAAGAATCATCGGTGGGTTTATTCGTTCAGCATCGTGGCGACGCTGGCGCTGGGCATCTTGATTGGTACGGTGGTTTCCTACGGAGTGAAGGGCAAGGAAGGGCAGAAGTCTTCCGATGCGACTCCGTTGACGGTTCCTTCTCCCAAGCAGCTTTCGAATGTGTTCTCGCAGATCGCGAAGCAGCTGGGGCCGAGCGTGGTCAACATCAACACGGAATCGACCATCAAGAATCCGCACCGGCGGCGGGGCGAGCAGCAGAATCCCGACGACGAGGACGGCGGTGGCGGCAACGGCGGGATGGATGACTTCTTCAACCGGTTCTTTGGCGGGCAAGGGGGCCAGGGCGACGGTGCGATTCGCGAGCGTTCTCTGGGTTCCGGCGTGATTGTGGATGCGAAGGGATACATTGTTACCAACCGCCATGTGGTGGAGAAGGCGGACCGGATTCGGGTGCGGCTGCAGGACGATCCGCCGGGCGTGCAGCATGACGCCAAAGTGATTGGAGAAGACCAGGAGACGGATCTGGCGGTCATCAAGATTGAGATGGATCGCGCGGTTCCCTCGGCGAAGATGGGCAACTCCGACAGCATGCAAGTGGGCGATTGGGTGCTGGCGATCGGCAGTCCGTTCGGGCAGGTGGGCACGGTGACAGCCGGTATAGTTTCGGCGAAGGGACGCGACATCGTGCCGGGACGGCAGTTCCAGACATTTATTCAGACCGACGCCGCGATTAATCCGGGGAATTCGGGTGGGCCGCTGGTGAATATGGACGGCGAAGTTATCGGCATCAACACCGCCATTTTGAGCGAAACCAACGCTTACGCGGGCGTAGGCTTCTCGCTTCCTTCGAACACCGTGGTGCAGGTTTACAACCAGCTGATTGGACCCGACCACAGGGTGGCGCGCGGGTCGATCGGCATCATGTTTGACGCGGTGGAGAACCCGGCCATCACGCGGGTTTACGGCGCGGGCTCAGGCGTGACTGTATCGAGTGTGGTGCCCGGCAGTCCGGCCGATCAGGCTGGGTTGAAGGTCTACGACACCATCACGACGGTCGACGGCCATAAGGTGACCAAGGGCGCGGAGTTGGTGGCTGACATTGCGTCGCGCAAGCCGGGATCGAAAGTGGAACTCGGTTTCCTGCGCAATGGCAAGCAGCAGAATACGACCGTGACCATTGCGGATCGCGCCAAGCTTTTTGCGGCGCGTCTGGGCGAAGACCAGGAAAACGGCGACGATAGCACTCCAAAGCAGAGCAAGTTCGGCGCGACGGTGCGCAGGCTGACACCGGAAATGGCCGAGCGGCTCGACGTGCCGGCGGGCAAGGGCGTGATTGTGCAGGAAGTGAAGCCACAGTCGTTTGCCGAGGACATCAACCTGGGGCGCGGCGACGTGATTCTGGAGATCAATAAACAGCCGGTGAACAGCGAGGAAGATTTCGCGAAGGTGGAGTCGAGCCTGAAGAGCGGTCAGGATGTGGTCTTCCTGGTACGCCCACGAGGCGCGACGCGCCAGGATGGGACCGTTTTCCTGGCTGGAACACTTCCGTAACCTGGGTCTAAGCCCAATGGGAACTGGCATTGCCTCTTGCAAGGGAGGATGATTACAATGCCAGTTTCGTTGGGCTTTGTTTTTTTGACGCTCGTCCGTATGGGCGGGTTATCTGGCCAGATTTGAGGGGTTGCCGTTGGAACAACAGCAGCGCGCGAAAACCGTGAGGGGTTGGTTGGGCGCGGTCTGCGTTCTGGCGCTGGCCTGCGTCTGTATTTCGGCGGGCACGGCCCTCGCGCAGAATGCTGCTTCCAGCGGTATTGATTCCAGCAAGAAGACAAGCGGGACCAAAACTGCCAGCCCGAAGAAGCAGGCAAAGGCGGCTGCGGGAGAGTCAAGAACAGGGACGTCCTCCAAGGCGAAAGCACATCCTGCCGCGCATTCCGCAGCGAATAAGCATCCGAAGTCAAATACCGCGCTTGCGGCGGCTCACCAGGGCAACAAGGGCAAAACGACACGTGCCAGTTCGCGCAGGAACGGGAAGAAGACGACCGCGCGGGGACAACAGAAGATTGAGCCGGAGCGGGCAGAGGCGATTCAGGAAGCGCTGATCCGCGAGCATTACCTGAGCGGCGAGGCGGCGGGGACATGGAACCAGGCCAGCGAAGATGCGATGCGCAAGTATCAGGCCGATCATGGCTGGCAGTCGAAGACAGTCCCGGATTCCCGAGCGCTGATCAGCCTTGGGCTGGGGCCGAGCCATGATCATTTGCTGAATCCGGAGAGTGCGATGACCACTGGACCCGATGCGTTGCACACGGCGTCAGTGAGCTCCACATCGCAGAGCCCGGTATCGCACAGTGCCGATCCTGGGACGCGCATGAATGCGAACACCAGTTCTCCGGCTGATCCGGCGCCGGCCGCAACCAGCGCCGACCACGACGCGTCGGGACCGCAGTAGCATCCTCTACCGCCGCAAGAACCAAGACCCCTCGCTGCGCTTGATGACAACCCAGCGCCTGAACCAAGACAATCAACACCCAAAAATCAACAATCAGCAAATCCTTCTCCATGTCTCCGTGACGCCGTGGTGAAATGAACTTCCATGGCAAAGCGGGTGAGTGTCGATCGCTGGCTGTTTACGGTCACCATGCTGCTGGTATTTGTGGGGCTGGTGATGGTGTTTTCGGCGTCGGCGGTGATGGCGCGGGAACGGTTTGGGTCGCCATATACGTTCCTGTTGAAGCAGTTGGTTTGGGCGGCTGCGGGGCTGGCGGCAATGGTGGTGGCAATGCGGGTGGATTACCGTCGCTACAAGCACCCGGCGCTGGTGTTTTCGGTGATGGGGCTGACCACGCTGCTGCTGATCTCCGTGTTCTTCCTTGATCGCTCGCACAACACGCATCGCTGGTTCCGCGTTGGCGCGTTTTCCTTTCAGCCCTCGGAACTGGCCAAGCCGGTGCTGATTCTTTTTCTCGCTTATTTTCTTGAAGGCCGCACCAAGACTATGGATGACTGGCGCAACACTTTAGCGCCGGCGGCCGCGCCTGTGGTGGTGTTGCTCGGGCTAATCGTGCTGCAGCCGGACCTGGGCACGGCGATTGCTTGTGCGGGGATTGCGGCTTGCGTCCTGTATGTGGCGGGCATGCGGCTGCGGTATTTCGGATATGCGTTTGCGGCGTCGCTGGTGCCGCTGTATTTTCTGATTTTTCATGTGAGCTTTCGGCGGGACCGCATTTTGGCATTCATGAATCCGTATGCGGAGCGGCAGAAGGCTGGGTTTCACCTGATTCAATCTTTGATTGCTGTGGCGACCGGCGGGATTACCGGCACTGGGCTGATGGAAGGCAAGCAGAAACTGTTTTACCTTCCGGAGCCGCACACTGATTTTATCTTTGCCGTGACCGCGGAAGAGTTGGGGCTGGTAGGGGCGCTGTTCGTGGTGACGCTGTTTGCCATTTTTCTGTGGCGCGGGATGCGGGCTTCGTGGCGTACGGAAGAAGTGTTCGGGCGATACCTGGCGGTGGGGATTACGAGCATGGTGGTGCTGCAGGCATTCATCAACATCAGCGTGGTGCTGGGGATGATGCCGACGAAGGGGATTCCGCTGCCGCTGGTGTCGTATGGAGGATCGTCGTTGTTTGTGACGTTGGCGTGCGTGGGCGTGTTGCTGAATATTACGAAGCAGGCCGAGTAGAAGATCTCTGGCCACGGATTTACACGGATGTTCACGGATTAACACCAGAGACGGAGGGCGCATGAGACGTCTATTTTATTCACTGCTGTTCTGGGTTGCGCTGGGACCGACCATGGTGGCCCAGAAAGCCGAACCGCAGGAGCAGGAGAGAGCCCAACTTCCGCCCCAGACTCCCATATTTACGCCCAAGGAACTGGCGGCGAAGGTGCCGGCTGCGAAGGCGGAAGATGTCAAGTCTCTGGATGCGATCCTGGTCGCGATTTACGACGTCATTTCCGGTCCTGCGGGCGGCCGCGACTGGAAGCGGTTCCGTTCACTGTTTCTTCCGCAGGCCCGATTTACGCAGGTGGGCGCGGGGCCGGATGGAACGACCGTGGTGATCGCGTGGAATGTGGATGAGTTTGTGCGCGATGCGGGAGAGGTCTTCGCGAAAGAGCCGTTCTACGAGAAAGCGATCATGAACCGGCCAGAGAGTTTCGGAAACGTCACCCAGGTTCTGAGCAGCTACGAATCGCGGCACAGCCCGACCGACAAGCCTTTCGAGCGGGGGATCAACAGCATTCAGTTATTGAACGATGGCACGCGCTGGTGGGTTCTTTCGATTTTGTGGGATACGGAGCGGGCGGGCAATCCGCTGCCGGCGGAGTTCAGTGGCAAATAATCGAAACATTAGCCACGGATTTACGCGGATATTCACGGATACTTCTTTCTTTGGCTTTATTTCTTTGCGTCTCAGGGTTTATCCGTGTGAATCCGCGTAGATCCGTGGCCAGGTCTTGACTCTGGTTTATAGTCAACTTCATGCGGGCCATTCTGGCGGGCGGCGGGACGGGTGGGCATGTGATACCGGCGCTGGCCATCGCTAACGAACTCAAGAAAAAATATGGGGCCGAAGTGCTGTTCATTGGGACGGCGCGCGGGATTGAGAACCGTCTGGTGCCGGCGGCGGGATATCCGCTGCAACTGGTGCGGGTGGGTGCGCTGAAGAACGTCAGCCTGATGACGCGGGTGAAGACGGCGTTCGATTTGCCACGGGCGGTGTGGGACGCGAGCCGAATGCTGAATGAATTTGCGCCGGATGTGGTGATTGGCGTGGGCGGATACGCGTCGGGTCCGGCGATGCTGGCGGCGGTGGTGAAACACATTCCGACGCTGGCGTTCGAGCCGAATGTGGTACCGGGATTTGCCAACCGGATGGTGGCTCGTTTTGTATCCGGGGCGGCGGTGCATTTTGAGGAGACGGCAAAATATTTTCGTCATGCGGAAGTGACCGGTGTGCCGGTGCGGGAGGCGTTCTTCGATATTCCGGTTCTAACGGATAAGAAGCGTGGCGACGTTCCGACCCTGTTGGTGTTTGGCGGAAGCCAGGGGGCACACGCGATCAACGAGGCGATGATCCGGTGCTTGCCGGAGTTGCAGCGGCAGGCGCCGGGGATTCACATCATTCATCAGACGGGCGAGCGTGACTATAATGACGCGCTGGCGGCATATCTTGGCTTAGGTGAGTCGGCGGAGGTGTTCAGGTTTATCGAAGACATGCCGGCGGCATTTGCACGAGCCGACTTAGTCGTTTGCCGGTCGGGAGCGAGCACTGTAGCCGAGATCACAGCGGCAGGGAAGCCTGCGATCTTTGTGCCGTTTCCGCGGGCGGCGGACGATCATCAGCGAGTGAATGCGGAGGCGCTGGCGCGCGAGGGAGCGGCGGTGGTGGTGGAAGAGTCGAAGCTGGAGGGAGTGTGGCTGGCGGAGACGATTGCGGCTTTGCTGGGGGATTCGCGGCGGTTGGCGCTGATGAGTGAGGCGGCGCGAGGGTTGGCGCATCCCAATGCGGCGCGGGATATTGCGGCGATGGTGGCGCGGGTGGCAGGAATCGAGAGAGATTGAGTAATTGGGTAATTTAGAAATTGAGTAATTTGTCATCTGTGGCGCCGCGCCTTCTCGAAGGTGAACGGTCGTCCTTGAAATTACTCAATTTCTAAATTACCCAATTACTAAATTAGTTTTATGTTTGCCAAGATTCAGCAGATTCATTTCGTGGGGATTGGCGGGATCGGCATGAGCGGGATTGCCGAGGTGCTGCTGAATCTCGGCTATCGCGTTTCGGGGTCCGACTTGAGAAGTTCCGGGGTCACGCTGCGGCTGGCTGGCTTGGGTGCAGCGGTGTTTGAAGGACATCGTGCGGAGAATATTGCCGGGGCGGAAGTGGTGGTGACGAGTTCGGCGATTGCAGCGGAGAATCCGGAAGTCGTCGAGGCCCACAAGCTGCACGTCCCGGTGATTCAGCGGGCGGAGATGCTGGCGGAGTTGATGCGGTTGAAGTATGGCATCGCCATCGCCGGCATGCACGGCAAGACGACTACGACTTCGATGGTGGCGGCGGTGCTGGCCGGGGGGGGGCTTGATCCTACTGTAGTAGTGGGCGGGCGCGTGGATGCGATGGGATCGAATGCGCGGTTGGGGAAGTCGCAGTATCTGGTGGCGGAGGCGGATGAGAGCGACCGGTCTTTCTTGAAATTGTCCCCAATTCTATCGGTCGTGACCAACATCGACCGCGAGCACATGGATTGCTACCGCAATATGCGGGACGTGAAGAAGACGTTTCTGGAATTCATGGACCGGGTGCCGTTCTACGGGATGGTGGTTGCGTGCAACGACGATCCCATACTGCGGCGGCTGCTGCCGGAAGTGCAGCGGCGCATCGTGACCTACGGAACGAAGCGTGGGTCGGATTTTCTGATCAAGTTGGAAACGAGTTCGGTTGCGGATGGCGTGTCGAAGAATGTGCCGGGCGATGGCCAGCCTTTGAGCCGCTTTCGCGTGAGTTACCGGAAGAAGGACCTGGGCGAGTTTACCTTGCATGTGCCCGGAGTACACAACATCCTGAACGCGACGGCGGCGATTGCGGTCGGTGTGGGGCTGGATGTGGGAGTGGAGGCGATCCGGGCGGGGCTGGATCGGTTCCGCGGGGTTGACCGGCGATTCCAATTGCGCGGGCGGGCGGCGGGAGTGAGCGTGATCGACGATTACGGGCACCATCCCACGGAGATCAGGGCGACGCTGGCGGCGGCGCGGCAGTGCGGGTTTCGCAAGGTCCATGTGGTGTTCCAGCCGCACCGGTACACGCGCACGCGGGATTTGATCGCGGAGTTCACGCTGGCGTTTGGCGATGCCGACTCGCTGTTTGTGCTCGATATATACGCGGCGAGCGAGAAGCCGATTGAGGGCGTCAGCGGGGAGGCGTTGGTGCGGGCTATTCGCGAGAAAGGTGGACGGAGCGCGCAGTATGTAAGTTCGTTTGCCGAGGCAGTGAGCGCGGCCGTAGCCGTGGCGGAGGCGGGGGACATGATTCTTACTCTGGGGGCGGGCAGCGTATCGCAGCTGGGGCCGATGATTGTGGAGAAGCTGAGGGAGCGGGAAAGCTCAGGGAACTAACCTTCTGCCGTCCGAGTATCTTCCATTGCTAACGGATCAGGTCGGGGTTCGTCCAATCTGCCAGATGGAGATCAAGGCGATGAAAACTGCGCAGGGTTGGGGATGGCTGGCGGCTGGGGTGCTGGCGCTGGGATTGAACGGCTTTTATCAGGACGGTGGGTTGGAGATAGCGCACCGGGCCGTGGATGGCGTGGTCGCGCGGATTGCCGACCGGTCGGGAGTCTTCGCGGAGATGGCTTCGGAGCGGGTGGGCCGGGCTCTGGAAAGCGCCAACCTCGTAGCGGCGCGGGACGAGACTGCGTCCTGCAGACTGGCTACTGCCATGGCGCGGCTCCAGACCAAGATGACCCGGGCGCAAAGCGGAATGGCGCGTTTTGAGGCGATGTCGGCGCGGGAAGAGGCGGCGATGGCTCGGGTCGAGGCCAATCGGGCGCGGGTTGAGGCGCAGGTTGCGCGGGTGCGCTTTGCGCCGGCTGCATTTAACGCGGTGAGGATTCCGGTCGTGGCTTGTCCGCGGGTGCGAGTGAACATCCCAAGGGTCGATGTTCCGGCAGTGCATGTTGATTTGGGTACCGGGCCGATTTAGGGCTCTTGCTCCTCGAAGAGCGGGCGCGGAGAAACTGCCGCGTCCGCTTTCTTTTACTTGGGGACAGTGTCGTGCTGGGCGCGGCCGGTCTTCGCCCCTTCGGTCGATACCGCTCTCTCAGGGCGGGCTCAGGCCGGGACGGCGAAGGCGCCCGTCTCCACACGGTTCGTGGTTCCTCCCAGTTTCCTCGATGATGTTCAATGCGATTCCTGGCTGTGCAAAAGAATCAACATTTTCTCTATCTACGCCGACAAAATGACGTTATAGTTTGAAGGCTCAGCGATTCAAAAGCGACAACTGACCCTACTGATGGCGCGGAAGTCTGGTTCCACCATCTTGCAGGAGGAGTTGTACCCACCCAGCGCTGAGGCTGCGCGCGAGGAGATGGATGACGCGCGCCTCGTTGACCTGGATGTGGATGAGGAATCCCCGTTCCTGCGCGGGCAAAAGCGGGTTTCCGCCCGCCGAAGTTCTCTTCCCAAGAAAACCGCGAATCGTTTGCTGTGGGCCGTTGTGGCCGTTGCCTTGGTGTGCTTAGGCGGGCTGGCCGCGGCCGCGCTGTATCACTATGGCGAACATTCGTGGCGCTTCCGCGTGGAATCGAGCGACAACATTGAAGTCACGGGCATGCAGAACGTAAGCAAGGCGCAGATTATGGAAGTGATGGGCGCCGACATTGGGCGCAACATCTTCTTCATTCCTCTGACGCAACAGAAGATTCAACTGGAGCAGATTCCGTGGGTGGAATCGGCCAGCGTGATGCGCTTTGTTCCTAACCGCCTGAAGGTGGAGATTCACGAGCGTACGCCGGTGGCGTTTGCGCGGGTGGGGCCGCGGATGTCATTGATTGACGCGGGCGGGACCTTGATGGAGTTGACGCCGAAGCACAAGTATTCGTTCCCGGTGATTCTGGGAATGAATCCGGGGGAGCCGCTTTCGACGCGGGCGCCGCGGATGAAGACTTACTCGGAGATGGTGGGAGACCTGGATTCAGGCGGGGCGCGCTATTCGCAGGATCTAAGCGAAGTGGATCTCGCCGACCTGGAAGACGTGAAGGTGCGGGTGAACGATGCGGCGGGCGACGTGCTGGTGCATCTGGGATCGTCGGATTATCTGCGGCGCTACAAGATTTATGTGAGCCACGCCCAGGGTTGGCGGCAGCAGTTTCAGAAGCTGGAGTCGGTGGATCTGCGTTACGACAATCAGATCATCGTGAATCCAGACATGCAGAGAACCGCGAAGCCGGCGGCGTTGAGCCCGGCAGTTGCGAAAGCAGCGGCAGCGGCGGGAGTGAAGCCAGCGGCGCTGATCACTCGACTGCCTCCACACGACCGTGCGGTGCCGAAACCAGCGTTTGAATTGACGCAGAAGACGCTTGATTCAAAAGGTGAAGCCGGTGGAAGCAAGAAGGCGGTTGCGAAACCCAAGGTTAAGAAGATTGCGGCGAAGCCGGGGAAAGCTACCTCGGGCGTGAAGAAGACGGCTTCAACGAAGACGCCATGGGCATCCGCGACAACGAACAGCATGGCGGCGAAGAAAACGACTTCACCGGCGGCACATGACACTGCGGCATTGCAGGCCACGGGCGGGAAACAGTCGTCGTCCCAGCCTTCGAAGCCAACAGCAAAGCCCTCCGGCAGCGGGGGTCAGAAACCGAGTCCGGCGGTGGCTAAGACGCAGACGAGTCAGGGGCCGGGGCAGTGAGAGTGCAACGGAGTAGCGGTTCAGAGATATTCGAAATTCCGGAATTGGTGTGGCCCTGTATGGAAACAGCAGGTCCCTCCACTCCGCTACCCATTCCCTTCGGGAATGAGAAGCTGCGGTCGGGATGACGATTCTCAAGATGCAAACGACAAGTTGAAAACGTCTGGGGACTAATAACGAATGGCGAACCAGCAGGGAAACTTTCTGACAGCAATCGACGTGGGCAGCGCGAAAACGTGTGCGCTCATGGTGGAGGTCACCGACAACGGCCTGCGCTATCGCGGGCACGGCGTGGCCGAGTCGCGCGGTTCACGCAAGGGCGTGATCGTGGAACTGGACAAGGCGGTCGCGTCGATTCAGAAGGCGGTGGAAGCAGCCGAGGATACGGCGGGGGCTGCGGTGGAGCACGCCATTGTGGGCATCGGCGGAGCGCACGTGCGCGGAGTGAACAGCCACGGCGGCATCAGCCTCGGCACGCGTCCGCGGGAGATTGGCCGCGATGAAATCAAGCAGGCGGTGGAGCGGGCGCGGGCGATTCCGCTCCCGGCCGATCGTGAGGTGCTGCACCTGCTGCCGCAGGAATTCATTCTCGACGATCAGGCGGGAGTACACGATCCGCTGGGCATGATGGCGGCGCGGCTGGAGGTTCGCGTTCACCTGGTCACAGTCGCGGCGAGTGCGGCGCAGAACGTGATCACGGCGGTGAATCGTGCCGGCGTACACGTGGACGACACCGTGTTTGAGCCGCTGGCGGCGGCCGATTCCGTGCTGCGGGCCGACGAACGGGAACTTGGGGTTTGCCTCGCGGACATCGGAGCGGGATCGACGGAGTTGATCGTTTTTCTGCAGGGCGCAGTCGCTTACACGGGAGTGATTCCCGTGGGCGGCGACCACTTCACCAGCGATTTGTCGGTGGGTATGTGTACGGCCCTGGCCGAGGCGGAGAAGATCAAGAAAGTGTACGGCAATGCGATCGTCACCCTGATTCCCGAAGGGAACGAAGTGGAGGTTCCATCGGTGGGTGACCGGCCCTCGCGCCTCCTGCCCCAGCGGCTGGTGGCGGAGATTCTCGAGCCTCGGGCGCGCGAGTTGTTTGAGATGATGCGCGAAACTCTGCGGCAGAGTGGCATGTTCGAGCTGTGTCTGGCGGGCATCGTACTCAGCGGCGGAGGATCGCGGCTGCCGGGAATTTTCGATGTGGCGGAGTCGGTGCTGCGGCGTCCGGTGCGGCTGTCGTGGCCTACGCCCCTGGCGAAAATGCCGGCCACGCTGGCCGAGCCGGAGTATGCCACGGTCCTCGGCATGGTCGCCTACGGACAGCGGGCGCGCGTAGCGCGCGGGTTTCAGGGGGAGCGGTGGGGATCGAGATTGAGGGCGATGCTGGTGGGGTGAAGGAGCGCGGCGTTGGCCGAAAGTTTAGACATGAAGGAACTGCGAGAGAAGGCTGAGTCTGGTTTCTGTCCTGCTCAGTGCTTCTTAGGGATCTGTTACCTGAACGGGATCGACGTCGAAGTTAACTATCAGGAGGCGTTTCGGTTGTTATCTGCCGCTGCCAACAAGGGAGCATCGCGGGCTGTGATCAATCTGGCGCGGATGTACGAAGAGGGATTAGGAATTCAAAAGAATGTTGGTGAGGCCTTGCGACTTTACAAGTCCGTGTCGCACGCAGAGTTTCTTGCACTGGTTGCGCTAGGCCGCATCTACTCGCGCGGGACTGAGGTCCCAGCCGATCCCGCTGAAGCATTCCGATGGTATTCGGCAGCGGTCAAATGGGAGGCAAGAGTCGCTGACTGCGAGGAAATCAAAGAAGCAAAGGCCTACGTGGAAAGGATGTAACCGTTGGACGCAGATAGGCAGATTCCTCGCCGACCAACGTCGGCTCGGAATGACAAGCCTTAACAAAGGGAACTAGCAGAAGAAAATCGATCCAGATGGAGAATTATGACAAACGATTCGAGCATTCGCATCAGCTTCAATGAAGAGCCTCTCAACGATGCCAAGATCAAGGTCATCGGTGTGGGCGGCGGCGGGGGCAATGCGGTGAACCGCATGATTGATGCCGGAGTGGAGGGCATCGAATTCATCGTTGCCAACACCGATTTGCAGGCGCTGCGCATGTCGCGGGCGCCGGTGAAGCTGCAGCTCGGCGTGAAGCTGACCAACGGCCTGGGCGCGGGTGCGAATCCGGAAATCGGTCGCAAGGCTGCGCTCGAAGATTCGGACAAGATCATCGAGGTGCTCGAAGGTGCGGACATGGTGTTCGTGACCACCGGCCTGGGCGGTGGTACGGGCACGGGCGCGGCTCCGATCATCGCGTCGCTGGCGAGTGAGATGGGAGCGCTCACGGTTGCGGTCGTGACCAAGCCGTTTTGCTTTGAAGGCAAGCGGCGCATGACGCAGGCCGAGAAGGGCATCGCTGAATTGATGGAATCGGTGGACACGACCATCGTGATTCCCAACGAAAAGCTGCTGGCGGTGGCGGAGAATGCGGGATTCTTCGAATCGTTCCGCATCGCCGACGACATTCTGCGGCAGGGCGTGCAGGGAATTTCCGACATCATTACGATTCCCGGCATCATCAACCGCGACTTCGCCGACGTGAAGACGATCATGGCCGGCATGGGTTATGCCGTGATGGGCACCGCGACCGCAAGCGGCGCGAATCGCACGACGGAAGCGGCCCAGCGGGCGATTGCGTCTCCATTGCTCGAGGCGGGCGCGATCGATGGAGCCCGCGGCATTCTCATCAACATCACGGGTTCGGCCTCGCTGAAGCTGGCCGAAGTGCAGCAGGCCTGCACCATCATCCAGAGCGCCGCGCATGAAGACGCGAATATCATTTTCGGCGCCGTGATGGACGAGAAGATGAAGGATACGGTGAAGATCACGGTGATCGCCACCGGCTTCAAGGAAGTGAGCCGCGTTCATCAGCGGGCGGTGGAGGTGCATCATTCGTTCGCTGCCACGCACGATGACGCCATGGATTTTCCCGACCCGGTGGGTCCGGCGCAATCCGCGCCAGAGCCTTTTCCTGACCAATTTCGGGAATCAATGTCGGAGCCTGTGATGCAAGAGTACTCCGCCACGCCGGAGCCCTCGCCGCTGGCGATGGCCCACGCTGGGGCTGAAGTGATCTCGCTGGATACGATGCGCAGCGCGATGGTGGCGAACTTCGAGCAGGACGACCTGGATGTTCCGGCATTTCTGCGCAAGCGCGGCGAAGTCATGTAAGGGATTGAAGAGGGATTCGAGCCGGAAAACGCGCTGGAAATCGAGGCAATCGGGGGATAAGGTCGAAGAGCGAAAGAGAAAAACTTTGCGCAGAAGGTAGTAACTTTGAAGTAACGAGGTAACGGTTACTGTAGACTCTGGAACGAAAGTAATTCCCGTTTAACTACTTGTTCCATAATGGTTTATATCGAAATTAATGGTTCTAACGATGCAAACTTTGTCATTGCCCGAAGCGGTCTAACTCCCGTAATATCAACGGAGTGGGCAAAGTTACCGGTCCATGAGGGTGGCTGGCAGGCGTCGTGCATCGGAATAGATGTGCAACGCAACATGCATCCAAGTAGACAGGGAAACTGGGATCAGCAATCCGGAGCTTAGAGTCCGGGATGAGGGGAACGAACTGCAGATGTTCAAGTTGAGAACGCGCTATGTTTGTCTGGTGGTAATGGTGGGAGGGTTGCTTCTTGCTCCCGCAATGTGGGCCGCGCACGTCAGCACGCACGCGCTGAATACCAGCAAAGGGAAATCCCAGAAAGTGAGTGAGAGCCAGCATACCAAGCGCCGGATGCGGCATTTGGCCAGCAGTCACAGCACCAGCGGCCGCCGGCCTCTCAGTGCCAGCGCGGGAACTGCGCGCGCAACCCTTACGCGGACCTCGGCGAGCAGCCGCCGGCACAGTTATCACGAGCGCTTTTTCATGAGTTCGTTCGCCGATGGAATTACCGGCGGCGATGTTACCGAGGGCGAAGACCTGGTCGTACGCCAGGCCGCCATTGATGCTTTGGGCAACATGAACGGCACGGTAGTCGCGATTGAGCCGACCAGCGGACGGGTGCTGGCCATGGTGAATCAGAAGCTGGCGCTGTCGAGCGGCGCGCAACCTTGCTCGACCATCAAACTTTCCGTGGCGCTGGCGGCACTGAGCGAAGGCGTGGTTTCGAAGGAAACCGAGGTCGCACTCGGGGGGCGCAGCCGGATGAACCTCACCACAGCTCTGGCCCACTCCAACAACGCATATTTCGAAGCGCTGGGACGTAAGCTGGGCTTCGAGAAAGTCTCCTACTACGCTCATCAATACGGCCTGGGCGAGCTGGCGGGCTACGATATTGCAGGCGAACAATTGGGCACGTATCCGGAGGAAGTGATACCGGAAAAACTGGGCGGCGTGGGCAAGATGTGTTCGTTCGGCGAAGGTGTTTCCATGACGCCTTTGCAGTTAGGCGCAATGGTTTCGGCGATCGCGAACGGCGGCACGCTCTATTACCTGCAGCATCCCACATCGCCGGAAGAAATCGCGAATTTCCAGCCGCGCATCAAGCGGCAACTTGATATCGCTCCACTGATTCCTGAAATCTCCGACGGCATGGCTGGAGCGGTGCAATATGGCACGGCCCGGCGGCTCGGGCTCAACTTCAGCGAGGAGGAGATTCTCGGCAAAACCGGAACCTGCTCCCACGCCGGAACCCGTTTCGGTTGGTTCGCATCTTACGCGAACACCAGCAGTGGACGCGTGGTGGTGGTGATTTTCCTGCAGGGCGGACGACCCACCTTCGGTCCCAAGGCGGCGGAGATCGCCGGACGCATGTACCGCAACCTCTACGATCACAATTTCTTCCTCGCCGGTCCACTCGGGCCCGCCGACAGCGCTAAGATGCAGTGAAACCCGCAAACAACGCACTGTAGTCCAGGCGACGCAATTCGACTTTCAACTCCCGATTTTCACAACAGCCTCCCGGCAGAGACCCTTCTCGGTCTTGCCACATAACTCTGGTCCCACAAGACATGTGGCAGCTCCTTAGCGACTCCTAACCCGGAAACCGGGAATACAGCCGATGTGTATGGTGGAGGGCCGGGCCAAGGCCAGCCCGGGGAATCCGAATCCATCCGCCGTTCTCCGAAGGATTTCTGTGACAGGTTGGCGCATCGAAGGCAAAAGATGAATGCAATCACGGCAATGAACGGCAGCTACGACTACGGATTGGTGACGCTTTCTGTCGTGCTGGCGATGTTTGCCTCCTATGCTGCACTGGATCTGGCGGGCCGCGTAACCTGCGCGCGGGGCTGGGCACGCGCCCTGTGGCTGAGCTGTGGAGCAGCGGCGATGGGCCTGGGGATCTGGTCGATGCACTATGTCGGCATGCTTGCCTTCCTCATGCCGATACCGGTTTTTTACCATGTTCCCACGGTGCTGCTTTCGTTGTTGGCGGCGATCGCCGCCTCCGCAGTGGCGCTGTTTGTGGTTAGCCGGCCGGAGATGAATGTCTGGCAGGGGATCGCGGGCGGCGTGGTGATGGGCGGTGGAATTGCGGCTATGCACTATATCGGCATGGCTGCCATGCGCTGTTCGGCGGTGGTTGTGTACGACCGCAGAATTGTTGCGCTCTCGATCGGGCTGGCCATTGTGACTTCTCTGGCGGCCCTGCAAATCGCCTTCCGGTTACGGAATGAGATGCAGGCGAGCCGGAGGAAAGTCATCGGAGCCATCGTCCTGGGCAGTGCCATTCCGCTTCTGCACTATACCGGGATGTGGGCGGCGACCTTCCACGCTTCCGGGATTGCGGCTGATCTTACCTACGCCATCCGCGTTTCCCAAGTAGGCGCCATCGCCATCTGCGCAATCAGTCTTTTTGTGCTGGCTACTGCAATTGTGTCGTCTATCTTCGACAGGTTCGTAGCGCTGCGCAAAGGCGATCTGAGCATAGCCCGGGAACGTGAGTTGTATTTCCACACGATGGCCGAAGCGATTCCCGAGATAATCTGGACCGCCAATCCAAGTGGCGCGGACGACTACTTCAACCAGAGATGTTTTGATTACACCGGGCTGACGCTCGAGCAATGCCAGGGTTCGGGGTGGACGGTGGCGATCCATCCCGATGACCTGCCGCTTTGTCTGGAGAAGTGGGGAAACGCGTTGCGCACCGGGGATCCCTACGCTGTGGAGTATCGCATGCGCGCGAAAGATGGAACCTACCGCTGGTTCTTAGCCCGGGGCAATCCGATCCGCGACGCCACGGGAGAGATTGTCAAATGGTTCGGCACGTGCACCGACATTGAAGATCAGAAGCAGAACCAGCAGATTCTGGAAGAACAGATTCTGGAACGGACCATGGAATTGGCCGACACCAACGCCCGGTTGCAGGAAGAGATAGTAGAGAAGGACCGCGACCGAAACCAGTTCGACCGGCAGAACGAGAACATGATGAAGGAACTGGAAAAGCGCTCGCAGCGGGCAACCATGCTGGCGGAGATGGGAGAACTGCTGCAAAGCTGTATCAGTCTGAACGAACTGATCGCGGCCGCTCTGGGTTTTGCGCCCAGAATATTTCCCGCCGTCCGGGGAGCGGTGGCGCTGCTGAACGGTTCACGAAGCCTGGCCGACGTGATCGGCTCGTGGGCCGACTGCCAGCTTCCCGCAATGGAGTTTGAGGCAACTTCCTGCTGGGCGCTGCGCACGGGGCATCCCCATCTGGTGGTTGCGGGCGACTCGACCGCGCCTTGTGCTCATGCAGCCGGCGTTAAGAATACGTATTTGTGCGTTCCGATCCTGGCACAGGGCGAAACGCTGGGCATCCTGCACTTTCAGGCAACAGACGAAGTGCCGCACCTGGAGGCGTCGCAAATCTCATTCAAGACGACGTTTGCGGGACAATTGGGATTGTCCATCGCCAACATAAGACTGCGCGAAGCGCTGCGAACCCAATCGGTTCGGGATGCCTTGACCGGGCTCTATAACCGCCGCTACCTGGAAGAGATATTGGAACGTGAGGTCCGGCGCGCAACTCGCGCATCGCAATCTCTCGGGGTCCTCATGATCGATCTTGACCATTTCAAAAACTTCAACGATACCTATGGCCACGATGCGGGCGACGCGGTATTGCGCGAAACCGGAGCTTCCCTGACCAAGGGCATTCGGGCAGAGGATTTCGTATGCCGCTTCGGAGGGGAAGAATTTGTCGTCATCCTGCCCACGGCGAACGTGGAGGCTGCCTGTGCGCGAGCCGAGCGCTTACGACTGAAAATGAAGGAACTCACTGTCCTGCACCAGGGCAAGTCGATGGGGATGCTCACAATTTCGGTGGGAGTCGCGGTGTTCCCCGAGCATGGTAGTTCACCCAAGGAATTGATGGCGGCGGCCGACGCCGCGCTGTATGAGGCCAAGCGCAATGGGCGTGACCAGATAGCGGTGGCAGCGGTGAAAAATGCCGAGGAAGTAGCCATGCACGGCGCCGGAAAATCAGCCCGCAGTTGGAGGTAGTTCCCGGCGGCACGGTTCGCTCCAAGCGGCTCGCTCTGCACTTACTCTGAACTTAGTCGTCTGGACTAACCCGCCGGGAGCAGAATTTATTTCTTCCGCTCATCGCGTTCAACCGCTCCGTCCTTGATGTGGACCACGCGGTGAGCGTATTCGGCGATGTCATGCTCGTGGGTGACCAGCACAATGGTGTTTCCCTCACCGTGCAGGCGATCGAACAAGGCCATGATTTCGTTGCCCGTCTGCGAATCGAGATTGCCAGTGGGCTCATCCGCGAGAATGATGGAAGGCCGATTGACCAGGGCGCGGGCGACGGCGACGCGCTGACGCTGGCCGCCGGAGAGTTCGTTCGGCTTGTGCGTCATGCGCGATTCCATGCCCACGGCCGTCAACGCAGCCTTGGCGCGTTCGATGCGCTCCGCGGTCGGAACGCCGGCATAGATCAGCGGCAGTTCCACGTTATGCAGAGCGGTGGCGCGGGCCAGCAGGTTAAAGGTTTGAAACACGAAACCGATTTCCTTGTTGCGGATGCGCGCCAGTTCATCGTCGTCAAGCTCGCTCACCAGCTGGCTGTTCAGCCAGTATTCGCCTTTGGTGGGCGTATCGAGGCAGCCGATAAGATTCATCAGCGTGGACTTGCCCGAACCCGAAGGTCCCATGATGGCGACATACTCGCCCCGCTCAATCCTCAGGTTGACGCCGCGCAGAGCGTGTACCTGCTGCTCCGAGCCCATGTCGTAGGTCTTCCACAGATCCACAGCCGCGATCATGCAGGACTGCGGCGGCGCTGCGACGGTGGTGGGGGACATGCTGATCACTTCTGCGGTCGCCATCTTTTTCTCCTGCTCCGGTGCCACGTGGTTCTCCGAGTTTGAATTCGATTCCGTGGCCCCGTTTGCGGTCGAGACTATGAAACCCGTGCTTCCAGACTGCTGTTCGAGACCCGATTATTCGGCACCCGATTGTTCAGCACCGGATTCTTCTGGACAAGATTCTTCCGGACAAAGAACGGCTTCCCCATTGGACGGATGAATCCGCCGAACGTCATGAAGATTCCTCTTCCTTCTTGGGAACCGAGTTGTCGATCTTAACGCTGCTTCCGGAACGCAGCGTCCGCAAAACCTTGTAGCTGCCGGTGATGACCTCGTCTCCATCGCTCAGGCCATTGATCACTTCGATGTCGCTGGTGCCTGTGACGCCAGTGGTTACGGGGACGAACTCCGCCTTCTTATTGTTGCGGATCACGAAGACGCCCTGCACGTCCTCTTTCTGATCTCTGTTCTTGTCCTTGGATGCAGCTTCTTTCGGTGCCGGTGCGGCGGCGTGCACGGAACCGGGGGCGCTTTTTTCCTGCTCCAGTTGAGCCTTGGTGCGAACCGAGAGCGCCTGGATGGGGATGGTGAGCACGCCGCTGCGGGCGGCCGTCGTGATCTTGGCGGTGGCCGAGAGGCCGGGACGCAGATCTGCGGGAGGATCGGTTACGGTAACGACAACTTTGAAGTCTTTGGCTTCTTCGCTAGCGGTGGACTGCTGCGATGTAGCCACACCGGTGGAGCGCACGATGGCATTGTCTCCGATTTCTGAAACCGTCCCGTGGAAAACCTTCTTCGGAATCGCGTCGATCGTTACTTCCGCGGACTGGCCCAGGTGCACGTTCACGATGTCGGTCTCATCCACCTTTACTTCAGCGGTGATCACCGACATGTCGGCCAGGGTGAGCAAGGTGCTGCCGAGCGCATTCTGAATACCGATGACCACTGACTCACCTTCGCGAACCGGCAAATTCGTAATGACCCCGTCGTAGGGAGCGGCATAACTGGTTTTCTGCAGCACATCGGCGACCCGTGTGAGATTGGCCCGCGCCTGGGCGACATGCCGGTCTGCGGAGTCCTTCTGCGCCTTGGCCTGGGCGACGCGCGCTTTGGCTTGCACCAGCCCGGAGTCCGCTGTGGCCCATGCGTTCTGGCGACTGTCAAAATCGGATTTCGCGATCAACCCATCCTGGAAGAGATTTTGCGCGCGCTCCCAATCCAGCTTGTTGCGCGCGTAGTCGGCCTGGGCACGCACCAGGTCGGCGTCGGAAGTCCTGAGGGCAGCGTCAGCCGCGATGGCATCCGTCTCCGCGGCCTGCACCGAGGCCTGGTTGGCGCTCACGTCGGCCGTGGACTGAACGTTTTCCAGTTGTGCCAGCAATTGCCCCTTCTTCACGTGATCCCCCTCCTTAACGTAAAGGTGGGTGATCTTTCCGTAAGCATTGGCCCCGATGTTGACGTAGGTCTTCGGCTTAATCTCGCCCGACGCGCTCACCACCGACGACAAGTCTTGGCGCTGCACCTTCCCGGTCTGCACCGTGACCACATTCTTGCCGCTCTGATGCACGGTAATGCCGACGATGATGGCCAACAGCACCACCACGCCCGCGCCAATCGCGATTTTTTTCCAGGGTTTCATCGTCTCCGTCACCGTCGGGGAGCGCCTAGCGTTCCTCGATGTCTCCACTTACAGGACGATCCGGCCCACCCGCTTCCATCGGTCTGACGGACACGTCCTCTAATACGATCCAGCCACAAGGAAAGTTCCATTGAGAGACGCCTGACTGAGATCGCCTGGGAATCCAACAGCCTAGGAGTTCGCGCACTGGAACCTGCAATTATAGCTTGGGAGGCGCCTTATCTTCGCTCGCCGCGGCCGCGTACCGTATAAAGTACAAGCCGCGAATGTCAAGCCTACTTCCGTGGTCATTCGACCTTCTCGAAAGTAGGCATTCTTACACAGCCTAACCCGTTGCATCCATTAGCCCCCGCCCAAAGCCCGCGCGAGGAACATTAGGCCAATTTGACGTGTCCCCCACCTGTCCGGGCACACCCTGTGGATCGATCCATCGGACAACCCCGAAGCACGTTCGCCGCATCCAGCAGAGTGGCTTGGTTCGGGTGCTTAATCCGCTCTTTATAGTGTGACTTAGCCTTGCTTTCGCCCGGCTGGAAGCCTAAAATGGTCGGTCACAGGCTTGTCGTGGCAGGAGTCCCTCTCATGGTTCGGGTTGCTTCGCGTTTTCTCGCATCTCTTGTTCTTTTGGCCTTCGCCATAGGTGTTACCGGTATGGCCGGGGCCCAAAGCGACAAGCCCGCTCCCGCCAGTGCTCCGACCACCAATAACTCCTCCCTCGACACGACGTCGCCCAACGCGGCCACAACCGGTTCGCCAGCGCAGCCCGCAGGTCAGGCAACAGAGGATCCGCTCAAGCGCAACCCCTCGGAAAAGCAGAAGAAACAGCAGAAGAGGTCTCTGAACATCGAACTCAGCAAGACTTACAAGAAGTGGCTGAACGAGGATGTGGCCTATATCATCAGCGACCAGGAGCGGGCCGCCTTCAAGCAGCTTTCCAACGACGAAGAGCGCGACAACTTTATTGAGCAATTCTGGCTGCGCCGCGATCCCACGCCCGACACGGAAGAGAACGAATACAAGGAAGAGCACTACCGGCGCATCGCCTACGCGAACGAGCATTTTGCCGCCGGAATTCCCGGCTGGAAGACCGATCGCGGCCGCATGTACATCATGTACGGTCCGGCCGATGAAATCGATTCGCATCCCTCCGGCGGGTCTTACGAACGGCCCATGGAAGAGGGTGGCGGCGAGACCTCGACCTTCCCCTTCGAAACCTGGCGCTATCGCTATATCGAGGGCATCGGGCAGGAAATTATCATGGAGTTCGTCGATACCTGTATGTGCGGCGATTACCACATGACGCTGGACCGTTCGGAGAAGGACGCCCTGAAATACACTCCTAACGCCGGTCTGACGCTCTACGAGCAGATGGGCATGGCGAGCAAGGCGAGCCGCTTCAGTGGGGGTCTGGAGTCACTGGGAGCTGGCCCAATGAGCTCCGACCTGCAGACCAAGGAGTTCGACCGACTGGAGCAGTACGCGAAGTTGCAGGCGCCTCCGCCGGTAAAGTTCAAGGATCTGGAAGAAATCGTTAACACTAAACTCATCACGAACCTGATGCCCTTCGATGTGAGATCAGATTTTGTGAAGGTCACCGGCGACACGGTTCTGGTGCCGATTACCGTCCAGATGAAGTATCGCGACATTACTTTCGCCAATAAAGATGGCGTGCAGCGCGGCACGGTGAATATCTTTGGCCGGGTGACCACGTTGACCGGGCGTGTGGTGCAGACCTTCGAAGACACGGCTCAAGTGGATGTGCCGGCTGAATTGCTGCCCCGCACGGCGGAGAATTCGTCGGTCTATTGGAAAGCGCTGCCGCTGCGCCCAGGACGTTACAAGATCGAGATTGCGGTGAAGGACGTGAATGGCGACCGCAAAGGCCTGTGGAGCCGCGGCATTGTGGTGCCCGAGTACGCCGACGACAAGCTGTCGACCTCGTCTCTGATTGTGGCTGACCAGATGGAAGCGGTACCCACCAAGGATGTGAGCACCGGCAACTTCGTGATTGGCCTCACCAAAGTTCGGCCGCGCGTGGCCCCGGCGGATGGCAAGCCCGCGCTCTTCAAACGGACGAAGGACCAGAAGGTAAACTTCTGGATGCAGGTCTATAATCTGGGCGTCGACGAGAAGACGCACAAGCCTTCGGCGACGTTCGAGTTTGACATCGTGAACATTGCGACCAACAAGCCGGTGGTTCAGAAGATGGAATCCACTGAGACCATGGGCAACGTCGGCGAACAGGTGACGCTGCAGAAATCGATTGCCTCGGCCAACCTGCCGCCAGGTACGTATCGCATCGAAATCAAAGTGAACGACAATGTCTCCAAGCAGACTGTTGATCCTTCAGCTACGTTTGCTGTAGAGTAACGGCCTACTTGATTCTCCCGGGGGTTGGAGTGAAGCTTCGCCAGCTCGGATCTTGGGCAGTGATCGTCGCGTTGTCGCTTCCTGCCTTGGCCGCAGAACGCCCCGGCGCGATCTCGGGATACGTGCGCGATGCCTCGGGTATCCCCCAGATGGGCGCGGTGGTGGAGATTATCGGCACGGCGGCGCGCACCTTCACGGTGTTCACCGATGGCGCCGGGTTCTACTCCGCCACGGACCTGCTGCCAGGAATCTACACGGTCAAGGTCTCGGCTGCTTCGTTTCTGCCTGCCTTACGCGATAAAGTTGGTTTGCATCCCGGCACCAGCGTTCACTTGAACGTGACTCTGAACACGCTGCTGAACGCTATGCGAGTGGGTCCGCTGCGTGGAACCGTCGATGACGATGACTGGAAGTGGACCTTGCGTTCGGTGGCGAATCGTCCCGTGCTGCGCGTGCTCGACGATCCGGCAACGAGTTTTGAAAAGCAAAATCACGAGCTGACGGGCAGCCTTTCCTTTCTGGGTGGCTCTGCGGCCGAGGGCTACGGCAGTGGCTCGGATGCGAGTACGGGTTTCTCCCTGGAGCGCTCCATTTTTTCCGCGTCCCGCGTCGGGCTGAGTGGGAACGTCGGATATGGGGACTCCATTCCTGCCGCCGTTCTGCGCGCGACGTACTCGCACCGTTCGCCGGATGGTTCCGGTCCATCGATGGCGGTGACGATGCGCCGTTTCGCGCCCTCCGATCCGAATCTGCACAATGCCTCGCTACAGGCTCTGGCGCTTTCCGCGGCGGACGACTTCGCCATTGACGACGTGCTGGAATTGAAGTTCGGCAGCGACCTGCAGGCCATCCAATTCCTCGGACGCGTGACCGCGTTCCGCCCCCACGCCGCCGTTGACCTGCACGTCTCCCCGAACACGGTCGTGGGTTACGAATATGCCACCTCCTTGCCCAACACGCGCGACGAGAAGGGTTTCGACTCGGCGCCGGCCGACCTTAGTGAAGCCGATCCTCGCGTCAGTCTGGCTAACTTTGTTACCCGCCTCGAACGCGCCCGCCATGAGGAGCTGAATGTCTCGCGGCGCATCGGCAAGAACAATGTGCAAGTCGCGGTGTTCAGCGATCACGTGGACAACACCGCTTTGATCGGCACGGGTGAGGTTACCGCAGCCGGCGGATTCCTGCTGCCCGACGTCTATTCGGGTACCTTTACTTATGCTGGCAACACCCTGAACGCGCCCGGCCTGCGCGTCGTACTCCAGCGCAAGCTTTCTTCCGATCTCACTGCAACGCTCGATTATGCCTACGGCGGCGTGCTTGACCTGGCCAAGCCTGACGTCGAGATTCAAGACGCCCAGCAGTGGATCACTACCCAGCGCCGTCAGGCAATCGCTGCCAAACTCAGCGGCACCGTGCACAGCACTCATACGCAGTGGATCGCGTCCTACCGCTGGGTGAACGGCTCGGCGTTGACACCGGTGGATATGTTCAACTCCTCTCCGGGCCAGAGCGATCCTTTCTTGAATCTCTTTATCCGCCAGCACATCCCGACCATGGGATTCCTTCCCGCCCACATGGAAATGCTTATCGACCTGCGTAACCTGCTGGCGCAAGGCTATGTTCCGGTCATGGGCCAGGACGGCCAGACCGTCTATCTTGTCCAGTCTGCCCGCTCCGTGCGCGGCGGCGTCGCCATCACGTTCTAAGTCCAGCCTCGTACGCCAGCTTCTGCCCAAGCCACCATCTTCCCGAGCTGTCAGCGTCGTCTTGCTGCCTGGGTTAAGCGACCGGGTACGGCTTCATCTCCTCGCCCCGGAACCTCGGGGTGCCGTATTCGTAAAATCTATCGCCTGGATCAGAACTCAATGGTTGACTCTTGGGATCAGGTTTCGATAATGTGCTGTGGGCGGTCGGGGCGCTGCATCTTGTTAGTATGCAAGGAATTGCATGCCTCGCAGGAGTGGGCCGGAAAGCCTGGCCTGCCGCACCGGACGTCACTCCCCCCTAAAACGATATCAGCTTGAAGGAGACTCTATGAGAGCGCGCATCATCCTGGCGTTTGTGCTTGTGGCCGCAGTGAGCCTTTCGGCACAGACCTTCCGTGGCACGATTCTCGGTTCCGTAACCGACGCTCAGGGCGCAGTGGTCGCCGGCGCCAAGGTGACGGTGAAGAACGTGGGTACGGGGTTGGAGCGCACCACCGAAACCAGCGCCAACGGCAGCTACTCCCTGCCAGAGCTGCCCATCGGCACCTACACGGTGACGATTACGCAAGCCGGCTTTCAAACCTTTGTAACCACTGGCGTAACGGTGGACGTGGCGAGTGAGCGTCGCGTGGATGCGGCGATGAAGCCAGGCCAGGTATCGACGAAGGTTGAGGTCACAGGCGATACATTGCCACTTGTGGAAACCACCACCAACGATCTCGGAGGCATACTGACGGCCGAAACTGTGCAAGACATGCCGGTCAACGGCCGGGACTACACCAAACTGATCTACCTGAATCCCGGTGTGGCCGGTTCTCCCGACCAAATTTCCGACTCTCCTGGATCCTACGGTGAATTCACCATGAATGGGGCGCGAGGCCGCTCCAACAACTACCTACTCGACGGTACCGATATGAACGACGGCTACCGCAACGATCCTGCCATCAACGAGGCTGGTGTGTTTGGAACCCCGTCGGCGATTCTGCCCATTGATGCGGTCGCAGATCTGAACGTCATCTCCAACTTTCTTCCGGAATATGGCAGAAATGCTGGCGGAGTTGTCAACATTGTCACTAAGAGCGGTACTAACAACTGGCACGGCACTGCTGGTGAGTATTTCCGCAATGACGCACTGGATGCCCGGAACTACTTTAACTTTGCGGGACAGCCTAAGGCTCTGTTCCACAATAATCAATATGGCGTCTCCTTGGGTGGACCAATCGTAAAGGACAGAACCTTTTTCTTCGCTGATTATGAAGGACAGCAAGAGGGTGTTGGCGTAGTTACTTTGGCCTGCGTTCCAGATCCTGCCCAGATCGCTTTCGACGGAGGGGCGACCAATCCTGTAATCGCTTCTCTTCTTGCGCGCAATCCATGGCCTACTCCAAATATTCCCGGAACTTACGGCGGTTCGTTGGTTGGCTCCGAGGATTCTGGTTGTCCGAACGGTCCCAATAGTTCGGTGATTTCGCCTTCACTCAATAAGCTGACGAGCTTCATCGCCAAGATCGACGAAAATTTCAATCCGCAAAACATTCTCACCGGCCGCTATTTTTTTGGCGACAGCGTACAGTCGTTTCCGCTGGCGCTGACCGCAAGCGGCGGCCAACTTCCCGGCTTCAATACCTTCACGCCGACCCGAGTCCAGTTGGTGGCTTTGTCTTACGTTCACACCATTGGAGCGAACAAGGTCAACGAACTGCGATATGGCTGGAACCGATTCGCTGAGGGGTTTTCCCCTGGGGATTCAGGTTTCGCGCCCAGTTCGATTGGCTTGGGCGCGACAACGGGCCTTGCTGGGGAAGGGTTACCGATCATCACGACAGGCAGCTTTGCGCAGCTCGGCGCCAGTTCCAGCGATCCCCGGCATCGCTTCGACACGAACAATCAGCTGATCGATAATTTCTCATGGAAGCTGAACAAGCACGACATCAAGTTCGGCGGTGACTTTTATCGTACAAGCATCCAGCAATATTTCGATAAGTACTTCCGTGGGAAATTGGAATTCAGCGATCTTACCGATCTTCTCGACGGGACGGTCGACGGCGGCTTCCAATACGCTGGGGACACCCTCCGCCACACTTTCGAAAACAGTTATGGATTCTTCGTGCAGGATAGTTTTCGCGCCACTCAGCACCTGACGTTAAACTACGGCCTACGCTACGACTTCTTCGGCGTAATCGGAGAAAAGAATAATCTGCTGAGCAACATCACGAATCTGGATGCAGTCAACAATACGTTCACCCTGACGCAGGTTGGCCAGCCAGGCCTCAGCAGCCTGTACAATCCGGACCGCAAAGACTTCGCTCCACGCGTGAGTTTTGCGTGGGACGTCAATGGCAAGGGCAAAACGGTGGTTCGCGCTGGCTGGGGAATGTTCTATGATGCCTTCTCGCAGGACATGGCTTTAGGTCACCTGCCATATCCGCCATTCTTTGATCCCGGCCCTGCCTACAATCCGCTACCCGGCGCGCAACCGATTTACTCCGCGGGTGTCACCGGAACGATCACCCCGGGTGCAAGCCTCTTTGGCGATGAGACCGCCTGTAACTTCGAATGCGACTCCTTCGGCTTC
>Ga0208190_1000070_pt1 | contig 37608 bp, 32 predicted proteins | sample June2015DPH_13_1_FD_184708 | JGI IMG/M metagenome (GOLD analysis project Ga0208190, IMG submission 184708) | Peatland microbial communities from SPRUCE experiment site at the Marcell Experimental Forest, Minnesota, USA - June2015DPH_13_10... | ecosystem: Environmental > Terrestrial > Soil >... | reverse complement strand
AAAAACCCGCGGAAACTTTCCCCTTGCACTTCGACAAGAAGCCATGATACTGTTCCTGTCGAAGTAGCTGGGGTGGAAATGGCACGCACACGACTGGAGCTTCCGCAAGGAACCCTCGATCTCCTCATTCTTCGGGTTCTCGCGCTTGAACCACAACATGGCTGGGGCATCTCGGAGCGCTTGCAGCAGATTTCCTCCGACGTTCTGCAAGTCCAGCAAGGCTCGCTCTATCCTGCTCTCCATCGTCTGGAGCGTCGAGGATGGATCAAGGCGCGCTGGGGCAATTCGGAAAATAATCGGCGGGCGAAGTACTACGAACTGACCCAGAGTGGGCGCCACCAGCTGAAGGAAGAAACTGACGCCTGGGAGAGCCTAGCGGCAGCCATCGCACGGGTCCTGAGGGCAATGTAGCAGCCATGCTGCGCGATCTCCAGCTTCGGCTGCGTGCCCTGTTTCGGCGCAAAGCCGTCGAAGACGAGCTTGACGACGAACTGCGCTTTCATCTCGACCGGCAGATCGAGAAGCACATGAAGCGTAGCCTGAGCCGCGAGGAAGCCGTGCGCCTCACCCGCTTGGAATTTGGCGGTCTGGACCAAGTGAAAGAGAAATGCCGCGAAGCGCGGGGCCTGCACGCTGTTGAAGTGCTGTGGCAGGATACCCGCTTTGCCTTGCGCATGCTGCGCAGGAATCCCGGCTTCACGATCGTCGCGGTCATCACACTGGCCCTCGGCATTGGAGCGAACACGGCGTTGTTTTCGGTCGTCAACGCCGTGCTGTTACGGCCTTTGCCGTTTCCCCACCAGGATCGGCTCATGTACCTCTCGGAAAGAGAGCCCGACATCCCCTACCTGTACATCTCTCTCGCGGACTTGGTGGATTGGCGCGCCAGGAACACTGTGTTCGAGACCTTGGGCGCCCAGCGCAACAGTGAAGCGACGCTTACTGGGGAAGGAGACCCGCAGCATGTCAGAACATGGCAAGTCACGACGGACTTCTTCCCGACTTTGGGTATGCAGGCCATAGCTGGACGGCTCCTCAGCCTGGAGGAGGATCGGTTGGGTGCGCCTGCCGTGGTAGTGCTCAGCGAGCGATATTGGACTGAAGAACTCAGCCGCGATCGCCGGATCATTGGCAAGCAACTCAGGCTGGACGGCGAACTCTACACTGTCATCGGTGTGGCACCCAGCCGAGGCTCCTACCTATTTTGGCGGCAGGAGCCCGATCTCTTTATCTCACTGAACCGGATGGCCAATACCTTCGGCGGGCTATCGAACCGTGTAGAGCGTCGCGGCGTCTATGCCTGCGCTCGCCTCAAGCCCGGCATCAGCGTAGGAGAAGCGCAGGCGCAGATGGCGCGTATCTCGGCTGATCTCGCCCGGCGATATCCCGAAACCAATGCCGAAATAACGGCAGTCGTCGAACCCATGCTGCAAGTCAACGTGCGGCAAGTACAACGTCCGTTGTTGCTCTTGATGGCGGCCGTGGGGTTGGTTCTGTTGATAGCCTGCGCCAACGTAGCCAATCTACTCACCGCGCTAAACACTGCCCGACGGCGAGAGATTGCCGTGCGCGCCGCTTTGGGAGCGGGAACCGCCCGCCTGGCGAGACAATTTCTGTGCGAGAGCCTGCTGCTAGCTATGATTGGCGGTGCGGCGGGATTGTTGGTCGCCTATTCCACCGCGGCCGCTGCCTCTGCTGCGCTCGCCCACCTGCCCCCTGGAGCTAGTGTTCCACGCAGCGGTGAGATCGCTATCGATCACCGGGCTCTGGTTTTTACCTTTGCTGTTTCGCTCCTTGCTGGAATTGTCTTCGGCGTCTTCCCCGCGCTGGCAGCCTATCGTACTGATCCTAACTTGGTGTTCAAGGAGAATGGCGGATGTGGAAACGCGGGGCTGTTGCGCATGGATTTTCGCAACTGTCTGATAGCGGTTGAAGTGGCCCTCTCGCTCATATTGCTGGTGGGCGCTGGCCTGACGATCAAGAGCCTCTTCCATCTCTTACAGGCAGATCCCGGCTTCCAAACCGACGGTGTACTGACCGCCTCTTTGAAATTGCCGGACGCAAAATACCGAACCGCTGCACTGCGGGGCGATCTGATCCAGCATCTCGTAAACAAGATTGCCGCGCTAGGCGGTGTGAGCAAGGTTGGGTTTGCGAGCCCGCTATTTGGCCCGAACGAACAACCATTTCTCGTGGAAGGACGCCCTCTGCCACCTCCGGCGCAGGAACCTTCTACCGAGCTATCGCGTCTGACACCGGGAACACTGGAGGCGTTGGGCGTCAAGCTTCTACAGGGTCGATTTTTTAATGCCGGAGACAGTCAGGACGCACGGCGGGCCTGCATCATCGACGACATGATGGCCCTGACCTACTGGCCTGGGGAGAGCGTTATCGGCAAGCGTATCCAGATTAAGGAACCTGGCTTAGGAGACGCGAACAATAAGTGGTGGACTGTAATAGGACTCGTTCGCCACGTGGTCACTCATGCCTCGGGTGGACCACCCCTGCCCAATAGCTACCTTCCCTACGCGCAAGTTCCCGCAAACTCCGGCACCCTGGTCGTCCACTCGTCGCTTGGCGAAGGCGCGCTGACGACCGCTCTGCAACAGGCGTTGCACGCTCTCGATCCGGATGTGGCGTGGTTCGACATTGGCCTTCTTGCTGAAAACGTGGATGCTCAGATCGTTCCCCGCAAACTCGCGGTAGCACTGCTCAGCATTCTGGCGAGCCTCGCTCTGCTGCTCGCGGCGGTGGGAACCTATGGCGCGATGGCCTACATGGTCACGGGACGAGCAAAAGAGATAGGCGTTCGACGGGCGCTGGGCGCAGCACCGGCGGATGTTCTCCGCCTCGTGCTGGGACAAGGTATGGCGCCGGCTGTGGTGGGTCTGGTTCTAGGCATCCTGGTTTCTCTTACTTTGGGACGATTGATCACGCCCATCTTGTTTGGCGTGAAGGCAAGTGACCCCGTGACATTCGCCAGCGTCGGCGCGCTGTTGTTGGCGGTGGCTCTAGCCGCTTGTTACGTGCCTGCGCGACGCGCAATGCGCTTAAATCCGCTTGAGGCGATACGACATGAATGAGAGCTTCCTTTGTGCGTTCCCTCACAAACATGAACTTCATCACCGAGCTAAAGGAGTACTTATGATCCGCTTTGCGAACACCCTGCTTGTGGCAATTGCGTTGCTGATTGCACTGCCTGCTGCGCTGAGTCAATCCGCGCAAGGACAGACCTACACCATTCTTCACACCTTTACCAATGGACCTGACGGCGGAGCCCCCATGACCGGCGTGACGGTTGACCGCGGAGGAAATCTCTACGGCACCACTACAACTCCCAATTCTGGTTCAGTCTTTAAGCTGAGTACGCACAACGTTCTGACCACACTGTATGCCTTCGCCGGCGGCAATGACGGAGATATGCCGGACGCGAATGTGGTGTTCGGTCCCAACGGAATTCTGTACGGTACAACCGAATTTGGAGGAGAAGTAGGAGGATTACCTTGTCAAGCAATAAGTAACGAATTTCACGGCTGCGGCATGGCTTTCACGCTGCGGCCACCTGCCGAGATTTGCCGTACGGCGTCCTGCCCTTGGCAGGAGACCATCATTAATCGCTTTTTCCCTGTCTTAGATTACGGCGCCGCACCCGGCGATGGCAGTCTTGTCTTCGATCAGCAAGGCAATATTTATGGGGCAACGATACAAGGCGGCAGGTCCGGCTTCGGCTACGGCACTGTGTATGAGCTCACGTATTCTAACGGCGGTTGGACAGAAACCGTTCTCTACAATTTCACAGACGGTCAGGATGGCGCTTACCCCAATGGAGTGATCTTTGACAGTGCCGGTAACCTCTACGGCACGACTGAAGGCTGGTTTGATGCGGGGACAGGAGAAGACCGATTCGGGAAAGTTTTTCAATTGGTACGTTCGGGCTCGGGATGGAGTGAGAATGTTTTGTATGCATTCCAGGACGGGGCCGACGGAGCGGCACCCGAGGCGGACTTGGTCATGGATCAGCAGGGAAATCTTTACGGCACGACCAGCAATGGCGGCGCCGGCGGTGCCGGCACCGTATTTGAGCTGTCTCCGTCAGGCGGAGGCTGGACCTTCAAACTTCTTTACAGCTTCTCCTCCGGCTGTAACGGCTCACTCATTAGTGAGTTTCCGCCAGGCTGTGGTTCGCAAGGCAGCTTAATCATCGATTCCGCAGGTAACCTCTACGGAACAGCGGTTAGCACCGGAGCTAACGGACTCGGTTCCGTGTTCGAGCTGACCTATCCGAACTGGACGTACGTACCGCTGCACGATTTCGCCGGCAGCGATGGCCAGAATCCTTATGGTTCGTTAGCTTTCGGCCCGAATGGTGAACTCTATGGCACGGCCTCCGCTGGCGGCCAGGATGGCTTCGGAGTCGTATTCCAGATCACGCAGTGAGTGCGGAATTGGTGGAGATCACGGGCCGGGCGGCAGCGTGAAAGCCTTCCTCAGCGCCCAGGCGCTGCCGCTGTTGTCTCGGCTCTTGTTTTGCCTGAATAGTGAAAAAGTAATTCGCCTTTAACATTCGTCTCATGCGGTTTTCCTTTCCGCGTAGGTTGTGATTTCAAGGTTGAGTGTAGCTGGCTAACTGCTTACTCCCACCCCCAAATCTTCGTCCGTATCTTTCCCTCCACGTCAACCTCATATTCAAAGACACCGGGCGATGCGTTCAGCCGGGCCAGCTTTTGCGATGTCGTCCGCAAATACAGAATCCCCGTTTAGAACGAGAAGGGCCGCTTACATTGCTCGCAGGGTCATCAACAATCACAGAATCCATCGCACCTCATTGCATTCTCTGTGAGGCGCGCTCCCGCAGCGCGCGCTTTTTCAGCCGCTGAGTGACCTCCGGTGGCCAGCGGCAGCAGGAACGCCGTAGCTGAAACTGCTCGGCAGAAGACCGTTTTGGCGTAGCTGTCGTTATACCCCCATTGCAACTCACTGAGCGTTCCCCGGTCTCGTCTCTAAGGTCAATGAGCGCTATCGCCTGTTCTCGACAGTAACCGCGCATTGGAACCGTTATGGCGTGATCTCCCACACCACGCCATAACCGTAGGCGCCGCCGCCTGCGGCAGTCCCGTAGAGATTGCCCTGTGCGTCCAGCACCAATCCGCCGACCGGAAAATCCCCTCCATCACCGACCGCAAATTCGTGGAGCAGGGTGTAGGTCCAGCCGCCGTTCGAGGGGGTGAGCTTGAATACCAGGCCCACATTGTTCGATCCCAACTGGTAGCCGGTGCCGTACAGGTTACCGGCGCTGTCTCGAACGACACCTGAAAGAGGGCCGTCCTGCAGCAAGCCAGGCAGGTCGTATTCCCCCGTTTTCGTCCATCCGCCGCCCGAGGGACTCAATTCAAAAACTGTGCCGCCCTCGTTCGGGTATACTCCCCCGAACTCCGTGGTGCCATAAAGATTGCCGGCTGGATCGAAGATCAAGGTGCCGCGGGGAAAATTTCCGCCACTGGATAGGAACGAGAGCAGCGTATTCTCGGTCCAACCCGAGCCAGAAGGTGACAGCTCAAAAAATGTGCCTTCTGCGCCACCCATGCCGTTGGCCATCGCGACTCCGTAGAAATTTCCTGCCGCGTCCGGCGTCAGTCCGGCCACCGGATTCGCCCCATCACTGCCGCCAGTAAAGATATAGGGCACACTTTCCGTCCAGCTGCCATTGGAGTGGGCCAACTCAAAGATCGTGCCACACCAGTTGTAGCCGTAATAGCAATTCGTTGTGTAGACACCGCCGGAGAAAGTTGTTCCCAAAAGATTTCCCGCCTGGTCGAAAGTAACCGGGGCCTCGGGAAGGGCGCCATCGTTGGCGCCGCCGGTGAAGCGATAGAGCACCGTCTCCGTCCATGGACAGAGCGCGTTGTTGCAAGCTGTGGGTTGCGGCGCCAGCCTGAAGACGGTTCCACATCCGGGCTGGTCCTGTTCGTCGCTGGGGCAGTTCGATCCACCATACCTCGTTGTGCCGTACAGAGCGCGGTGTAGGTCTGAGCCTGCGCCGACGGAACGCCGATGATCACAATTGCGACCACAACGGCCAAGACGACCCGGGTTCCCGGTCGCAAGTTGATGTCGAAAATCGAAGCTGCACTTTGCCCTTGGCTTGCCATCAAGATCCTCCTTGCGTGGAGCCCACTGTTGCACTGCCCCGCCGGAAGGTCAACTTAATTTCACCTTACGGCGCAACAGCTTGACCGCAGAGGCTTTATGAAGCGGAGTTCCCACTCGTCTTTTCCGTTGCCCTGCGGGATGGTGGATAGGTAGTGCATAATCCCCTCTCTGACAATGTCGGCGTTGTCAAGAGCGTAGTTCGGCATCCGCTTTAAACAAAGCGCCACTTCGCTCTAGTTGAAAAAAACCCTGTCCCAATCAACCACGGCTCGCCTTGTAATCCTCTCAGGTCAGAACTCGGTCCGACCCAACCATCTCTTCGGTCTCCAGTGGATCATGATTTGCGCCAGCTTCTCCGTCTTGGACGAACATTTTGGAACAGCACTCGGATATATGGCCCGAGGTGAGCTCTCAATCGGCGCTGCGTCTCGTCGAAGCAAGCCCTGAATATACGCCAGCACTCGAAATGCTGTACTACAAGTGGACGAATCCGCTTGGGGCTGCCGCTGGAGGTTACTTATTACTGGGAACAGAAGCGGACCGCACGAAGAAACCCTGGCACGAATGGATACACAACCTGAGCGACCGGTTTCCCTGGCTTCCAGACGGCGCTATTCAGGAAGCTTGGCTGTGGTTGCGACAGGGTTCTTCCGCCGAAAACCTCGACCGCGCATATCGAGCCCTCAAGATCGCATACAGTCGCGGCCTCCCTTATTTTTCGCTTGGATTTCAATGGATGGTCGATGGGCTCACGCTGGTTGGCGAACGCAACGAGGAAGCAACGGAGCTGTTGCGTCTAGTGCAACGCGCCGCTTGGCGCGTAAATACGTCACAGCCATTTACTTCCATAGCGTTGGCTCGGCCCTTCAAATCCCAAGGGAATCCATTCAAGAGAGAGCTTGCCTCCGGCAGGGGTAATGCGGTAAAACCCGCTGAGCTCGCGTTTGCACGATGACTGCCCGAGCTATTTCTCAACATAGCAGCGTACGGCGAGACGTGTTGGAGATCGAGATGCTGCCGGCGCGCGAGGGCGATTGTTTGTTGTTGAGCTGGGGTGCGGGCGCATCGCCGTATCGTATTCTGATTGATGGAGGGCGCGCTCAAACATATTCATCACTAAAACGGCGACTAAGCAACCTTCCTAGCACCAAACGCGAATTTGAACTTCTCGTAATCACCCACATCGACCGGGACCACATAGAGGGTGCCTTGCGATGCTCGAGGATTCTGTTAGGCCAGTCCAGTTCCGCGATATATGGTTCAATGGATATCACCATCTTCGGGGTGAAACAATCGAGGCATTCGGAGCAGTTCAAGGTGAGCGGCTAACGTCAGCAATTCTAAGAAACCATCTTCCCTGGAACAGAGCGTTCGGTGGAAAGTCCATCGAATGCCGCGGCATACGTCCTGTTGCCAAGACTCTTGCCGGTGGATTGAAACTTACGCTGCTATCGCCGAACCGAAAGAAACTGGAATCATTGGTACCCGTTTGGGAGAAATCGTGCCGCGAAGCAGGATTGATTCCTGGAGTGAAAGCTCGCCGTGCCGAAGCGGCACGAGGCCTGGAGTCCTTTGGTCACATTGATATTGATAAGTTAGCTGCCCTACCGTTTCAAGAAGATCATTCCGAGCCAAACGGTACAAGTATCGCGCTGCTTGCGGAGTATAGGAACAAGCGGTTGTTGTTGGCCGCTGACGCCCACCCAGATCTTCTGGAGGAGTCACTGTCACTCCTAGCAAGACACGGACCCGGAAAGCTGCGTCTTGATGCCATGAAGATTTCTCATCATGCGAGCTCCCACAACACTTCTCCCAAGCTCTTGAGTCTCATTTCATGTCCAAGGTTTTTGGTCTCGACCAACGGCTCGATCTATCATCATCCTGACCAGGTTGCTATGGCACGACTGATTTGTCTCGGCGGAGCAGAAAAAGAAATCATATTTAATTACCGAACCGACGAGACAGCCCTGTGGGACAATCCGAAGTGGAAGAGAAAATACGGCTACCACACACATTACCCTCACATGAGGAAGGATGGAAACGTAGTTGTTAGCTTGTAGGCTACGGGTCATTAAACATCGTGTATCCGCGATAGCAGTAACTTAGCAATAAGCTCAATTGGCGATGTTTCTCTAAGATTCTTGCCATCGTTGGACTTTGGCGCCTGTTGTCAAGTCCGCGCGGCGACTTGCCGGTCTCCCTGCTCAGGCAATCGAAGCGGCAAGCCGTCCGCGAAATAAGATCATCGAAGCCGGGTTATCTCGGCGTAAATACGCCTTAACACTGGAATCCTCGTCCGATGGGAGGGAGATTCACGCCTGCACCTTGGCAGTCGAGAGTCGAGACTTTCCAGCTGGTTTCCGAACGCCAGTGCTCGAAGACCACAGCCATGCTTTGCATCGAAAACTCGGCGGCATCTAGTTTTGATTAATCTCAGCACTCAGTTGCACCCCCGTGTCAGACAGAATTGCATCCGCACAAGTCGCCGCTTCGACGATCGCGTACGTACGTTACTGCCTGCCAGAAGGCTTAGACTTCGACAACCAATATTTCAGCTTTTCGGGATGCTTCAAGAAAACCGGCCAATCGGACGCGGGAACTAGCGGCCATTTAGTACGTACATAGCTTGCGCATAGCCTCCTGAGATGTTCTGGAAGTGGGCGGGATTCCAAAGCTCCAAAAAACTCGGAGGCATCCTGGTCGAGTGCGTCTTTGATGATAGCTCGAAGAAGGTGCCATGAAGTTTTGGGATTGAAACCCAATCTGCAGCAAAGATCCTGCCGATCGAACGTCAAACTCATCTCTGTGGGAAGCTTCCGAGTCTTGGCGCGGTATGTGTCATGTATTTCAGCGACCACCCCCCATTGAACGAGTTCGCGCAACATCTTACCCAAAGCCACATTTCTTTGAGCCGAGCGCTGGGGGTCGGCGTCGTCCAAATCATATCGAAGAGGAGAACTTAGAGGATGCTCTATATCAAATTCGCAGCAGTCACTCACCATCTTGAGCACAGAATAGCCTGTTTCAGCAGCAAGTGGCAGCTCCTTGCTTTCTGAATATAACAGCTTGAGCAATGCGCTGAGCTGCGTAAAGAGCGAGGCAAAGTCGCTGGTCGGATCAGGTTGCCACTCAAGAGTATCCCATTTCTGACCATATGCTGTATATTTCTCCCCAAATTGATCGCAACACGCAAATAGCAGCGCAACTAATCTCTGTGCTCTGTTCTTAAGCGCTTCAAGCACGGTTTGGGTCGGCTTTTCAAGAAACCGCAGAACAGGTTTGACATTGGTCGTTGCTAACTCGCTGATGTCAAATAGAAACCGACGAATTGCATTCCCGGGCTCGCTTTCGGGTCTCAAATCGCCCAGTGTCAATTTTGGTCTGAAATAGTCAACCTGCTGGTCAGCATTGCGTTCTACTAGGTAATCCAAGAATAATGAATGCAAACTCAATGAGACACAGCGACCGTTTCGATCATAGAACTCGAGGCCTTGATTTGCCAGCTTTTCATCGAGTTCGTCGGCGCAATTCACCGATATGGCCGACTGAAGGGCAAGCACGGAATCTAATTTGATCCAAATTGACGACCGGTTAAGCGCATCTGACCCTGCACAAGCTTTTGAAAGAAAAGCGCGTCGGAAGCGGCTTACGGCGGTTGGCAAGGCGCTCTTACAGGTGCTAGGGCCGTTGAGTACCGATTTGACAGTATGGGTGAGCAGGGCTGGGCTCTTATCGAGAGGTACAGGTTCGCCGCTTGCGACAAAGATCTGCGCCAGCAGCAGCGCAGATGTGACATCCCTTGCGGTCATTTCAGGAAACCCTGTGTATGTCGCCACTCCAACTGGCAAGTCGCGCCACATAACAGTACTAAGTATGGATGCGCCAATCACCAAGCCGGTATTCTTCCCGACTAAGCCGTTAGACCAGCGGAGGCGCTGTAAAGGGTCATCGCTGGTAGATTCGCTATATTCGGGGTCACTGCGTCGAACAAACTCGGGGGTCGTCTGATCGCTATTGAATTGAAAGTCTATTGTTAACAGTTCAAATTCGGGCAACCGTTGCAAGGCGAGGTCATTGCAAAAATCCAGCCACTTTTCTACATCATATACAAGGGTAACAGGCGCACGGGACAAAACATCGCTATCGCGCTTGGCGCAGTCATCGTCTATACGGAGAAGCCGCAAGTAAGAGGGTCGCATGAGATCACCCTTGAGCGTGAGTTGAGACGCGCAGCTTGAGTACCCAGTGAAAAAGCTGGTCAGGCTCTTCCCAGTCGGCTATGACTTCACCGATTCCGAGTTCCTCTAGCAACTGTTTGAGCGTGTCCAGAGTCGGCGAAGTAGGCTTGAAATGCCTTTCGACCTGCCTGAGACTGATTGTCAACAAACCGCTTGCATAGTTGACGCGCCAATCCGCGATCGTATTTACCTCAGCGTGTGCGCAGCAATTTCGGACGAGTTCTGCCACAAGAAGATAACATCTTGCATATTGAGGATAAGTAATGTCAAGGTCTACCCTATTTCTAAGAGCCGGAATCGATGCGCCATGGCGCGAATCGGGTCCAGGCTTCGAAACATGGTATACCTTAGAAGCCACCGATTCCAGGGCTCTCAACAGCAGACCGCGGGATGCTAGTTCTTGCAAAGGTCGTAAGAAGTCATGCGCCACTTTGTCGCGCACTTCAGGGGTAGCCAGCACGGACATCTTGCTGGCCTTCCAGGCCAGATCCACCAGAGAGCTGACCATGTCCCAAACGAAGCAACGATTGGCCGTGCTGTTTGAATCACTCATTTCCATCTGACTGCGAATGTCGGAAAATTGCTTGAAAAGCGCATTGATCTCATGGACGATAAACCCCGCCCCTCTTAAGCGCTCTCGGGCCGACAATGTTTGCACTAGTTTGTCTGAGTACAAGGTGATCTCGGAATTACGGATCATTGCGAAGATGGAACGCATCCAGGGTCGAACTAAACCAATAAAACAGTCGTCTGGAATGAAAGATGTGAACAGGCACACGCTGCCAAGGGACCGATCATCGGATACCCCTTCACCTTCGTCCATCTCATGGAACGGTTTCGTCAGTACCGGATGCGCCAAAAGCCGATGTAGGGAGATGATCGTCATCGCACGGAACGGCTCGCGGTCCGCACTGTGGTCCCCCCAATCACAGGCGACTTGGTCCGCCTTCAGTCTTTCAAGCTGCCGCACGATCGCGCCACAACCTGATCGAGCAAAGACACCGCAGGCACGGTCCAGCCATTCCGGCGCCTCGCCGACGAGTGCTGAATGAAGCCAAATACTATAAATAAGCAGTCTCGCCTCACGAAGTAACGGATCACTGTTTCGTTTGCCGGCGAATTGATCTGGGAAATGCCAGCCTGGAGTTGTCACATCCGCATGCCACTCCTCCAACTTGTTACAGAGTTGCATACCCCAACCTTCACTGGAAGCAGATGCTGAGTCGGACGCGAGGTGCAAAGCCTTGTATTCGGGAAATCTGGTTGTCTCTGCCACGGCCTGTGTGCTAATGATCAACGCATGGACAATATCGTTGGGATCGCTAGAGATTTTGGGCCGTTGATTTACAAGCCACTCATGCAAGCTGGGCGGCGGCAGCGGCTGGGATCGTCGGCGCAGCTTAACGGGCTGAAACAGCGCCTTATGCCACTGTGCATTGCAACACGAGAGGTAAGTTATCGGATCAGTATCCCTCGTTAGGTATTGATCACTAACCCCGAAGCCGCATGCCTCGCCGCTGTGAACGTAGTTGATTCGGTCATGGCTGATTAGGCTGTGATAGCCAGGCCAGAAATACAGATTGATGGCCTTCAGCTCGGGAAATAATAGATGACCCACGCGAAACATTGCCGTGGCCATCAACTCATAGATCGGTCGGAGATTCTTCTCCAACTCCGAACGGATCCGTGATGCATCCAGTGCTGCCGTCGGTAACTGATCCCGTCGAATACGTTGCAGAGCCTTCGGGAGACCCTCACATTGTTTTGTGCATGCGAGAAACGAATCGTGAAGCGTCTTTTGAATCGTCGAGAGGGTATCACTCTTTACTGTGTAGGACATATCCGATCTTCTCGGGCGGCGGGCACGAGTCTATCACGACCATTCCAGAAAGCAAGGCCTCAACTTTCGACTCGATACTAGTACGGCGCCGTACTGTCTCTCTAAGGGTTAAGAGCAACAATAACGACAGATAAGTGGTGGGTTGCTGCGCTTGGACCGCCCAGGCGTATATGGGTTGGCATATCTTATCGCCGGGCCGAGGTGTTCTTTGGTCAGCGGGCCTCCCAAAGTGATCAAGTGGGCGACGTGGTACTCCGAGGTACGTCAGTTGTCGATGTTCGGGTCCACAATCTGCATATGAGGGTAAACATCTTTGGCGCCCAGGGAAGGTGAGTGTCGGATATGAATCAGCAATGGGTTTGTCCGCTGTGCGGCGCGCTCGTGGCTCCGGTGGTTGAGGGGGAGAACCCGGGAGAGCACTCGGTGTGGCTTGTCTGCCAAGGATCCGCGGACGCTTTGGGTGGTCATCACACCTTTGGCTATCCCTGGATTGAGAAACAATGGGAATCCGGTTTCATGCCAGAAGTTCCCTCTGCGCTCCATCCATGGGAAGGGCGGGTCGCTTAAGGCGCGGTCTCCGCTTGTGCGATCGTGCAAACAGTCGTGTCGTAAAGGCGACGATGGTGCGGCGCCGTCTCGGGCGTTACTCCGGCAAGTGCGCGGGGCGTGAAGCTCGGATCGAGGCGCACCACATCTCAGTAAGACCTCTGCATCCTGTGTGCGTCTGGACGGTGCAGTGTTCGGCCGCGCTCCTGTGTTAATCAGCGGTCCCGTACGGTTGGGCCGCTCAACATCCTGGTGGTCGGCGTTGGTCGATGCACCGGAGAAGGAGATGCTATGTTCTGCCTACAAGTCCTGAAGATACTTGCTTTCGTCTGCCTTGTGCTCCTGGCGCCAACTTTCGTTCTTGGCCAGATCAGCTATGCGGACAATTTCGAAGCTCCGACACTCAGCCCATTTTGGACTGTCACCCAGCAATTTGGAAGCGACACCTTGTCAACCGAACAGAACCATACGCCCGGTGGGAGACAGTCGTTGAAATTTACGTCGACCGGCGGTGGTCAGCGTAACATCAGCGTTTCGCACCAGTTCCCCACACCACAAAAAGGTGTCTTCTCCATCTGGTGGTACGATGTCGCGCCCGGGCAAGAGACGCAGTACGAGTTTCTTACCCTCTACAATTCGGCAACGACAGATCAGGCGACCATCGGAACGATGGACTTCGACGCGAATTGCTATGCCGCGTTTCTCTACGACTCCAAGAGCGGACTTCGGCAAGGTCCAAATCAAAACTGTGGAATGTATCCCCAAGTTTCGACCACCAATGTTCACCGCACGATCGGCTGGCACAACTTCAGCATCAGTGTCGTCGGGAATTCAATCACGCTTTCGATCGATGGGAATGCCGTTTTCATGACGAATGGTGCTTACAGCTACGACAGCATCACGCTGAGTCAATCAGGTCCGTACTGGCGACCTGATACCTACTCCTACTGGGATGATTTTGCGGCAGCCGTATGGAACAGTAACCAATAGCCGACCCAGGTTCAGTTTATCGGTCGATGGGCTCGGAGGACGAGTACTGAGGTGGGCTTGGTTCTGGTCCCAGGATTCTCGAGTGACACTTCAGCCGAGTTTCACAGTTTGTGCGGCCGGCTATGTGAATGAATGCAAAGCGTAGCCGGCTTTCCGTAACTGACTGTCCTGGCGATTCAAGATAGCCGGGAGTCTCAACGATTTCTGGAGGTGCAAAGTGACAAGCCTAATTCGAGTTCTGCTGATCGCGCTGTTGATGACTTTGAATATGAGCTATGGGCAAGTAGCCCCGTATACAAAAGCGGCAACGCCCTACACTGGTAAATGGCCCTCAGTCAATAGCAAGGGAGCCATGGTCTGGAGTGAGCGTGACAATCAAGGCTATTGGCAGGTCTGGCTAACTCAGGATAGCCCGTTCAGCACTCCGGCTATGCAGATAACAACTGGCGCTGCAAATCACGAGCGCCCCGCAATTGACGATAGCGGTGACATTGTCTTCTTCCAAGACAACACGGGCCAGGGCGCCGGGTGGGAAGTCGTGCTGCACCCATCAGTTGGCAACGACTCGGTACTCGAATTCAGCAGCGCCAACCCCCCCAGCTGCCACCCTCCTGATGATCCCAACTGTGTCGCTTGGCACACTGCAGGTCAGAACTTTGGAATTGCAAGAGACGGGACGACCATTACCTACTACGATTTCTGTACCCAAGGCCAGCCTCCCTCTTGCGTGCGCAGGTTCGACGCGAGCGGGATTGGGACGCTTCAATGTTCCGAAGGCTCCTGCAACTTTTACGGCTACGATTACCCCACGATCAACTCCAACGGACAGATTGCCTTTATGGATTCGGCCAGTAACATCTTTTACACGACAACTACAGATCCACAAGTGCCTGGGACGCAGTATGGGTCGGGGCAGTGTCCGCACTTGGCGGACGGTCTGGACAACAGCATGGGAGACCCGAATCCGCAGATTACCTATGTGCAAAGCTCAGACGCCCTGTGTTCCGTCTTTACCGAACAACCGACAAACAGCGCCAGCATTGAATCAAACCTCCTCTTGAATGCCATTGGTCAACAGGTCCCGGTCGACAATGGTGTGTGGGCGAGTGTGAACAATTCAGGCGCAATTGTGTACCAGATTCAGGATTCTGATGTCTCTCCAATTTGGTTTGCGGGGAACACAAACGGTGTTGATCTTTCGGGGGTACCGCAAATTAGCTGGAATGAAATACTCACCCAGTACGCGCCCCGGTTTGTCGTGGCAGACGCATGGGGCGGCTGCTCATCATTTCCTGCGCACAGCATATTATCTGGTGCTCTCCTAGCAAATCAGGAGTTGAATGTGGCCAGTTATGCCGTGCTGAACCTAGAGCCACTTTCATGCCAAGGAAATTCGCCTCCACCGCCAGCTCAGCAGATGACTAATGCTGTAATGGCGGTTGGCAATTTGGAACCGAGCCTAAAGTTTATGGCAATTGACTTGGAGCCCGGCTACTACGACTCTTCTAAACAATCCCAGAATGTCCAGGCGATAGTTACTGCAATCAACACGCTGCAGAACACCTACCACCTTAATGTTGTCATTTATGCGAGCTGTGCCGATTGGAGGAGCGCCACCGGAAATGACACTACGATTGCGCGTTCCGGAATACCGATATGGAGCACCCGAAGCGACACTTTCCCGGATCTTTTCGACGATGAGAATACTGCAATTAGCGGCCCGTGCCAGCCTGCAACGGGCATCGTCCCCTGGCCTTCCTTTGGGGGATGGTCTGGGAGGTCAGGCAAGCAGTACAACCTTGGCTGCTTTAAGGATACAAGAGGCAACTGGCGTTGCAATGGAGTAACACTCGTGCCCGGGTGCAACCCCAAAGTCAACCCTAGCTGCCCATGCCCGCCACCCGGGATAGGCAGCACGCAGTGTCAGGATGCCGGTCGTCTGGATCTCGATGTATTCGATCTATCGTTGTTTAGGTGAGCTGTTGAATGTGCTGTGAAGGTAATCCTAGAAGATCACCGCGGCCACTGGTCAGGGCAACGGCCCCGCCGTCAGCGCGAGCAACCGAGTTACAGAACACGCGGTTGTCATGTTCAAAGCTCGGAAGTGGGTCAGTACGGAAAAAATGCTGTGCTGCGTAAGCTCCGGCAGACCCAGAACTGACTTTAGAAACACGAAGATAGGTCCTTGGACTTTGGCGCCCTGTTCTCTTTTGTCTTTTTCGTTTGAACAGGGCCCCTCAATCAATGCCGACACCGCAGATTGACGACATCCTCATTGATGACGAGCGTGTGTTGATTCCTCGTTGGCGACGGCTTGCAACTCCCGAATCACCCAGAACAGCCGCCGGGCCGATACATAGGTGTGCTGGCCACCATTTCGGAGGTCGGTAATACGAGATTTCGAGATCAGCTTGTGGATTTTCCGTTGCGACAGTCCCAACCCTAGCTCAGAGTGCACGATGTCGGCTGCTTCCTCTTCGGAAATGCCAGGCAGGGCCTGGCCGGCATGAAAGCGGGAACGCCATTGCTCCAGCTCCAAGGCCTGGCGGGTGAAGATTGCCTCCAGCTCGTGGGTGCCGGCGAACAGTAACCCGCAGTGTGGCGGTTGATCCAACAGTTCCCTTAGGGTCTCCAGGCACTCAATCGACAGATGCTGGGCTTCGTCAAAGACCAACAGCACCTTGCGCTGGCTGAGATCGAAACGCAGATTGCGCAGAATCCGGTCGACAGTGCCCATCCCGATGGCCCCACAGCTCTCCGCCACCCGCTTCATCAAGTCCTGTGAGCGGATTCCCTGACGAACGTAGATGTAGTAAGCTCTCCGGCCTTCTCCGTTCTTGGCGATCTCCGAGCGATTCAACTCCGCGATCAGGTGCTGCCGGACATAAGTCTTCTGGGTGCCGGGGGCGCCGTAGAGGTAATAGGCCCGGCGATGATCCAGCGCCTCATAGAAGTACCGGCGCAGCAAACGGGCATTCTCCGTTTCGTAGAGCTTGCCTGTGCTGATGACGGGAGTGGCAATCGGATGGGCCGCGATAAAGTCGCGAATCGCTGCCCGGATTGAGCAGTCGTTAGAGGAGATCCGGCTGTAACGGCCATTCAGAAAGAAGTAGAGCGTCTCCCGGGCGTAGTTGATGCGGCGGGCGAAGTCCGGGGGTGCGATGCCGGTCCGGGCCAGGTAGTCCTGCAACTCGAGGCGAACTTCGTTGGCTTCCGGCAAGCTGGCCGCTAGCAGTTGCTTGCGTACCGCGTAGGAAATAGCCATGGCTACTCCCCTTCCGTCAGTTCCCGAACAATGTCGTCGATGAAGTCGGGACGGGCGGCGGTTTCGAGATCTTGCGGCCTTATCTGCTTTATGAAAGCTGGCGGCGGCGAATACTTCTCGCTGGGCATTTCGGCTCGATCCCGCAGGTGAGCGATCTCGGTGCGGTCCCCGGCCCGAGCCCGGATTCTGGACAAGCCAGTAACGTAATCTGCAATCGCCTTCCGAGCCGTGTGCCTGATCTTCATCGAAGCTCGTATGTCTTCGTGGCTCACTGGCCCCCGGGTGATAAGCCTCTGGGCCCGCAGCCGTCCCAGGAACCGGCCGTCCAGGTCCAAGGCGATGCCTTCCCCGAGATTGGCTGGGTCGCAAGCTACCAGTACATTCCGTTCGATCTCCAGAAACAGCTTGGCCAGGCTCTCCCCATCGGCTGGTTCATAGCGCTCGCCGTACAATTGCACACATCCGCCTTCCGAGACTTTGCGCCGCTGTCGGTCCCAGAACAAGGCATAGAGAACTTCCGGACTCTCAATCAGTCTGCGCTGCCCGGTCGGGAGTAGTTCGTTAAAGACCTCATCCGGAGTCCGGCCGCTCATGCCTCGTCCACTATGGGGATGCTGCGAATTGTATTCGGTGATCCACTGCCGCGCCGTGGCCACGAACTCGCTGGCCAAGGGTAAGGGAGAGCTTTTCCGTTTGCCCTTGAGAAACCCCTGGTGCTCCTTGAGGGCATCCGTGCACTGTTCAGGCCGATCCTGGGGACCCGGTCCGCAGTAGGAGGGCCAGAGACAATCAAACCGCTTGCGCACTGTCCCAAACCAGCTCTCGATCAGCTTTGACTGGGGATGCCGGGGCAGGCAGTAGTGCGGCTGGATTCCCAGCCTGACCAGTACGCCACTACATTCCGGAGAGAAGTCGATGCGACCGATTTTCTCGAAGTCTTTGCCATTGTCGATCACCAGGGCTTGGGGAATGCCGAAATTCTCAATCCCGACCCGCAAAGCCGAGCTGATGGTGTGTGAGCTCGGGCTAGCCGACCAGGCCGTGCCGACGATCTTGCGGGAGCGCATGTCGATCACGGCGGTCAGCCAGGGCCGGACAGCAGCGTTGGCCGATATTCCGGAAAAAAGGTCGTTACGCACCCAGACATCATGCTGACCGTGGTCAGAGACCCAGATCTGGTTGGGCACGAGAGACTCGAAGTCGGTCAGCAGGTAGGGCTCACAACGTTCCTGGAACTGCCGCTTTCCTTCCCGGCTGAGGATCAGCAACGGCTTTGGCAGCTGTTGCAGGTAGGAGCGAACGGCGCTGTAGCTCGGTGGTCTGGTGCACTCTGGCTCCAGGCTCCGCAGATCGTGCAGCAAGGCCTGGTACACCAGGCGAATCGACAGCCGCTCGCCCAGGTACTTGTTTTCCACGAATGCGCGGACAGCGGGATGGGCTGAGAGGAATCGGGATTTTCCCTTGTCAGAGCGAACTCGGTCGATGAGACCCGCATATCCGAGCTTGCGGTACTGTGCATACCAGTTCCAAAGAGTTCGGGCGCTGACGTGGTGCTGATCTGCGAGGTAGCCCGCCAGTGAGGTCATGCTTCGCACGGCGACTCCGCCGGAGGTACGAAACGTCGGACGGGATCGCCGACTGCGGCTGCTGAATTCGACGAGCGGCGCAATGGCCTCCAGGCGCTTCAAGGCTTGTGCGTTCTGCTCTGTAGAAAAGTTGAGGCGCTCGGGCTCGGTAACCTCCGGCAGGGAAGCAAACAGGTTGGATTGGTTTCGATCCGGGCGCAGCGCCAGAGCCGTGCAAGCTGGACCCAACAACAGCGGCTGCTTGAAAAACTTCAGCTGGGCTTCAACCGGCAACGACGATAGCGCATATTCCCGTGCTGGTTTGCCCGGAATACCCAACGCCCTCCTGTCGCTGGTCTGAATGCGATTAGCGCTAGCCAGCCTGCGAATGTGTCATTTCGACCATCCAGACAGAAGGACCACTCGGTCAAGCGTTAGCCAAGTCTCCATGAAATTAGACTTATAGTCTATAGACACAAAGAATGCAACGGAAAGATGATTTTGCGGTGCAATCTGATCCTAAGATCGCGTTGGGGAAGTCGATCCGCTTGCGCCGCCTGGCGTTGGGACTGTCCCAGGAGAAGCTCGCGGAGGCGGCTGGTCTCCACTGGACATACATAAGCAGCGTTGAGCGGGGACAGCGAAACGTCAGTTTGGTAAATATCGTTAGAATCGCAAAAGCGCTTGGCGTATCTCCAAGCGAGTTACTGTCCAAGGTGCGGTAATACCACAGTGACCTTGACCGTTGGATGTCCGCCGTGGCAGCAGCCTAGCGACTACGGTCCTCCTTCTTAAGTCGAATGGTTTCAGTCGATTGCAAATCTTGCAAACGATGAGGCGCTCGGGTCCGCCGCCTGTCCTGAGAACCCGCATCGGAAGGTCAGTTTTGCAGTAATCTACGGGCACCGGCGCTCTCGGTAGTGCAAATCAATTCCGCACAAATCGGTCGAATCTTGCGGAGTTTCGGCGGGATGAAAACCCTTTTATGCTGGGATATTCTGGGATATTCTGGCATCTCCTGTCACTGCAGTTTAATTCTGACCATCACAAGGGTTGGAATTGTTGGAATTCAGTTGCAGTAGTGTTTGAATTGCGTTGCAGCGATTTCGATTTATTTTGCAGTGAATCGGCAGATTGTGGTGGGAAGCTCACTGGCGTCACGCGGGAGCAGCTCCTTCATTTCAAGTTTGACCCAGGGATGGAGAGCCGAATCGGCGGTGTGGGCTCCGCTTTGTATAGCGGAACCGCGATGATGCAAGCCCACTCGCAGGGTGCATGTAAAGCCGCCGCATTGTTCTGCGGTCTCTAAAGTTCACGCCGCACTCTTGCCCTTCGTTCTCGCGGCAGCAATCATCTACTTCCTTTCGACCTTGGAGACCTCCATTTGGGTCACTGCCACGCGCCGCGATCCTTTGTATCCCTGTCTTTGGGTCACATAGCATGGAAGCACTTCTTCTGCTGAAATGTCAGGATGCGGGCTTCTTGCTGTGTAACGGACGCTCTCTGAGATCACAAGTGTGTCATGAGGTCCGATTGTGGTCTTCGTACTGAAGGAATGCCATGTCTCGTCGCAAGAAGGGTCCCTGACCGCCTTGAAGGTATGCACCAAGTCATAGTCGAGGAGACCGGTTGGTAGCGGATCTTCATAACCCATGTATTGAAACACGACCTTCGCAGAGACAGAACGATTTGTTTCATCGATCATGCTGACGAGCAGGGCATCGCGGTTGGGGCTGAAGCTACTTCTGCCGATCGGCTCTGCAATGGCTACTATCCTAAAACTGATGCTGCGCGGTTTAGGACTACGGAACGTTTCGGCCCTCGATGCTATAAGAGCTGTGATAGCTACGAGCAAGAGTACCGCCGCCTTCGTATTAAGCATGAATGCACCTTATAATTCGATTGCGAGCGGCTAATTGTACATGCGTCCTTCACCATAGCCTCCGAAAACTAGGCGCATCTTAAGATTCTGGCTTGTACTGCGCCATGCACATTGCTGCTCGTATCTACTCCAAAGCTACTAATAAAAAACGTGTTACAAAGCTGTTTCGTTTTGGGAAGACTATTTTCTCGTACCTAATGATTTTGCTTGACGGGCTTAATACCGCTTATTTATTGTGTGGTGTTCCGGGCTACTATCGAAGATGACTCAGTCGCCGTTACTCGCTCCCACCTAGGCGACCGGGTCCTACAATTTAACTGTTTGCTTACCACCAAAGAACCTACTATGCGGCTCCGGCGGAAGTGTGTGTGGTCTGCGGCGTAAGTCGCTTGTCTCTGCACTGCTGCGCGCGCAAGTTGAAACGGCTGTAGTCACGACCTCAGTCGTACCGACACTGTGTCAATGGTATTGGCAATGCATTTTACTCATCAGAGAGGCTGCTGCAGGTCTTGGACTTGCTAACCAGCTAACCGCCCCATGTAGTGATGTTTCGCCCAGGAGAGTTGCCGCCATGCGTTCTTACCAAGTGTGCCTTTGCCTATTCTTGACGGTTCTGCTCGTCACCCTAGCCGCTCCGGCGCCAGGAGTGGCTGGCGATGTCCGCCACAACAAACCGCTGAATTATCCATCGGGGTTGAGTTGGGTCATGCAAGCGATGATAGCGCTGACGGGCGGTAATCCGGTGAACAGCGTGGGCTTGAGCGGCTCGGTCACCTGGACAATTGGAAATAACCAAGGCAACGGAACAATCACCTTACAGTCCACGGCCAATTCCAACAGCCAGATTCAGCTTTCCACCAGTGCAGGCAACCGCTCCGAGAGCCGTAGCTGGGCAAGCGATGGCAGCCAGCCGCTCGGTCAATGGACCGACCTGAACGGCCAACCTCACCAGATGGCGCAGCACAATTGCTGGACCGATGCAGTGTGGTTTTTTCCAGCGCTATCCATGCTTTCGGACTATTCCGATCCAACGATGGTTTACAACGACTTAGGTCAGGAGCAGCATGACGGCCACAACGTTGAGCACATACAGGCATATCGGTCGATACCTGGACTGCCGTCAGATGTCGAGCAGACTTTACAGCCCCTGAGCACGGTCGATTACTACCTGGATTCGCAAACCGCCATTCCGGTAGCTATGGCATTCGCGATGCATGACGATCGCGATCTCAATCTGAATGTTCCCGTCGAGATTGTATTTTCACAATATCAGTCTGTGAATGGAATTCAGACCCCATTTCAAGTCACCAGAATGTACAGCGGTTCACCGCTATATCAGATCACGATCAGCAGCGTAGGTATAAACGGGCAAGGCTTGCCCGCTCAGCGTCTCTAAGTTGGCGAGGAAAGGAAAAGAAACATGACCCGGCGCTTCGTCCTATCTCCAACTCTCGTTTCCTTCCTCCTGTTTATCGCAACCGTCAGCTCCTTGGCTCAGGAGCCAGCCACTGGCTTGCCGCCGCTCGGCAGCTTTGCTGGCGGACCGTTCGATGTGGTGAACCTAGCGAACCTCGATGTGCATTTTGCAATTCCGGTTTTCAGCCGGCCAGGCAGAGGTATACCGTTCAGCTACAGCTTGGGTTACGACAGTCTCGTGTGGGTACCAGAGGCTCCGAACGGAGCGAAGGTCTGGACGCCGGTCGCTTCGAGCTCCGGCTCAGGGCCGGTCTACAATTTCGGATGGAGAGCCGTGACCGAAGCAGCCACGGGCTACGTGAGCTTCGCTACCTTTACCATGACCCAGTCGTGCCAAACAGGACCATATTCGTACGGGGAAACGACGTCAACCTGGGATGGCTTGGTCTATCACGATCCGAGCGGTGGCTTGCACCCTTTACCTCCGGGTAGTAACTCGATCAATGAGGTGAGCATTACTACGTCCTCCTGTGGCACCGTTGGCACGACAATTTATCCTGTGAAGAACGCAGTTCCTCAGGACAATTCCGGCTACATTGTGAGCACGAACTCGTCCTCAGCCCTCGGGCCAGCCACGGTCAATGCCCAAGGTAAACTTACTATTGTCACACCCCCGGTTGGTTATTCGACCGGCACAGGTTCGGTTACGGATGCGAACGGAAACACAATCTCCGTCAGCGTCAGCAACGGCGTCACAACCTTCACGGACACGCTGGGCACTGCTCTGACAGTGACCGGCACGCCATCCACAACCTCCTATGTCGAGTATACGTATAGCGCTCCTGGGGCGCAGGGAACTGGCACCCCGGTCTTCGTGCGGGTAAACTATACGACATATACCGTGCAAACTTGCTTTGGGGTCTCAGGTATCACCGAGTTCTCGCCTACAACGGAATATCTGATCTGGCAGATTCTTCTTCCTGATGGCACTGCATACAGCTTCGGTTACGAACCGACGGTGGGAACCAGCAGTTGCACTCCGCAGTCCGGCGCGGTCACCGGGCGCATTGCCTCAGTTACGCTGCCCACTGGCGGCACGATTAACTACTCCTACGCGGCTACAGAGGGCATAGGATGTGGAAACGACAGCAACTGCATGATGGCAGACGGTAGTCCGGCAGCAATGTCCAAGACTTCATCCGGCGTTGATGCCCCGAGTCAAAATATCGATTGGACTTATACCCGACAGCTAAACCCCAATGGAGGCGGCAATGCGCAGTTCACCCAGACGAACGGGTGGGACGGCTACGGTAATTTGAGCAATATTTGGTTCAACGGCATCTATGAAACACAACGAAATGTGTACGAGGGAACGAGCACGTTACTCGATTCGACCTGGACCTGCTACAACGGAATCAATGCGAATTGCTCAACGTCCACCCAGATTGCAGCACCCATTTGGGCAAAGGATTTTAACGACTGCAAGAACGAGAGTGCGTGCAACAATCACTTTTGGATCGACACTCGGTATAACACGTACGGCCTGCTAACTCAGGAGAACGACTACGATTGGGGGAATACCGGTCCACTCCTTACTACTACGAACATTCAATATGATGCAACATTGTGTAACAGTCACAACATTTGCGACCACCCGGACTACGTCCAGATTTTAGATGCCACCCCGAAGCAGGTGAGCTATACCGCGTATACCTATGATGGCGGTGCGGATACGAAGGGCAATGTTACAGCTGTTAGCAAGTGGGTGAACAGTAGCTCTAATCTGGTTTGGCAATATAGCTACAACGGCAATGGAACACTTAATACGGCCACTGATCCGAATGCGACCGTCACATCCTATGGCTATTCTGGAACTTGCAATAGCGCTTTTCCCACTAGCGTGACCACCGGTTGGTTAACGACCCAGTATGGCTATAACTGTACGGGCGGGGTGGTGACTTCAGTGACGGACCCGAATGGAGCCACGGCATCGACTAGTTACACCGATCCATACTACTGGCGGCCCGCCAAAACCACAGATGCATATGGATATATCACGTATTATAACTATAAGGGAGTTACGACTTACTCCAGTAGCCCGGTGCCGCAGTTTTACGAAGGATCGGTGGAATCGGTGCAGCTACAGAATTTCAGCAACGCCGTGGTCGATAAACTCTCGACTCCGGACGCCCTTGGGAGGCCGACTCTTCAGCAGACACGAGAAGGCCTGAACTCAGGCACTTGGGACACGACGGAATACGTCTATGACATCTCTGGTAATGTGTCTTGGGTTAGCCTTCCATTCCAGGATTCTGGTGGAGTAATCGCGAGTGATGAGCCCGCTACAAACTACACCTATGACGGCCTTGGCCGTTATGTTGACATTCAAGGGTCGCCCTGGACTAACTTCGATATGCACTACACCTACAATCTGAACGATGTGCGTGTAACGCTGAATCCAGCGCCCCCAGGAGAAAATGCCAAAAGTCGTCAATACGAATATTATGTGTGGGGCAATATCAAGTCGGTGTGCGAGATCACCGGGGCGTCTAACGGGTATTCTTGCGGCCAGAACACGGCGGCCAACGGCTTCCTGACTAGCTACTGGTACAATCCCCTTGGACAGCTGTTGAGTGTTTCACAAAGCGGTCAAAGTCGGACATTCACTTACGATGGTCTAGGTCGAATGACCCAGCAGATCGATCCGGAAAGCGGCACGACCACGTTGAGCTACGATTCTGTTAACGACGGTCATTGTAGCGGTTCCTATAGCGGAGACAAAGTAGAGCGGGCGGATGCAGCCAGCAACATTAGCTGCTATACCTGGGATGGGTTGCACCGTTTGACCGGAGTTAACTACGTAAGTGGACCCAATGCCGCGAATACTCCCAACAAGGGATACATCTATGACCAATCGTCCCTGGGAACCGGGTACCCTGTTCCGACATATCCAGCAGGACGCTTGGTGCTGGCTTACACTTCCTATCAGGGAACTTGGACGAGCTGGGAAGCCTTTGGGTACAACGCCAGGGGCGATACCACCGACGCCTATTTCCGGTACTACCCCGCTGCTGGTAGTAGCATTTATCATGTCCAGCAGAGTTATTATCCGGATGAGGCAACGATGTCCCTGCAGGGATTCATTGGAAACGGAACAACTACACCGTTCAGTCACGCTTTCGGCTTTGCCCTGGAAGGCGAAGGTAGGCCGTATGGGGTGTGGGACAGCACCGAGAATGGAGAAACCGTGTACGGTCCGACCACATACAACCCTTTTGGCGAGCCTACGCAGGTTTCTATAGTGGGAGGGCAAGAGAGCTTCCAGTATGATCCGAATTCCGCACGTATGACGCAGTGGAGTTCGGTTACGGCAAATACCCAGACCGGAAACTTGACCTGGAATGCGAACGCCAGCTTGCAGAGCCTCGCGATTACCGATAATGGAAATAGCGGTAACAGTCAAACCTGCTCGTACATCTATGACGACGAGGAGCGCATTTCGAGTGCCCAATGCGGGACCAACGGCTCTATCTGGAGCCAAACCTTCCAATACGACTTCTTCGGCAACATCTGGAAAAACGGAACTTCTTCCTGGACGCCTGCGAGTTACACCAACAACCGGGCCAGCAGTATCACCTACGACGGCATGGGCAACGCGAGCAGCGACGGGGCTAATAGATACACCTACGACGCCGAAGGGCGTCCGCTGACGGTGGGAAGTGCGCAGATAACCTACGACGCCTTCGGTCGGGCGGTGGTGGAAAACAAGAACGGCACGGCTACGAATATCGTCTACTCACCCACGGGGCAGAAGTTTGGCTTTATGAATGGGTCGACGGTAGAACAGTACTTTGTACCAATGCCGGCGGGTATGCAGGCAGTCTTCAATGGGAACGGGCTGCAGTATTTCCGCCACTCCGACTGGTTGGGCAGTTCGCGCTTCGCCTCCAATGCTGCGGACGGAAGTATTTACTATGACAGCGCCTACGCTCCCTTTGGCGAGAATTATGCGGAGATGGGGACGAGCGACCGCAGCTTTACGGGGCAGACCCAGGACACGGTTTCGGGCCTGTACGACTTTCTATTCCGGCAACAGAGTTCGGCGCAGGGGCGCTGGCTGGTGCCCGATCCGGCAGGCATGGCGGCGGTGGACATCACCAACCCGCAGACCTGGAACCGATATGCCTACGTAGCGAACAATCCGCTGAGCAATACCGATCCGTTGGGACTGATTTTTGGATCAGACGACCCTGGCGCGTGCGACGAGTTCGGTGATTGCAATTCGGACTTCGACTGCGGAACTGGATGGGCCTGTCCCATCATCAACCCGTGTATTTTTTCAGGAGATTGCGGCGGCCACCAACCGCCGCCTTGCCACGACTGCGGCGTCCGCAATCCGCCGCCCGGCAATACGACACCGACTCAGCAGCCGATCAATTTCCCGAACGAGACCCTCGGCTTGCCCAACGGCTTCCCGACCAATCCGTGGGGACTTGCGGGCGCGATCATCCCCAGCGGCAATTGCGGCGACATAACGTGCGCCCCAATCGGAAGTGGGTTCGGGCCCGGAGGAGTGATCAGCTCGGCAGGGTCACTTGATCCCGGCCTACTTTCCTTGATTCCCTATATCAGCATCTACATCGGAGGTGCTTACACCAAAGAGATCTGGATTGGCGGTCAGCTCAACGGTTGGTGCGCTGTCACCTCAGCCTGCACCAATACTGCAACTCCGCAGTGCTATTCTTCCAAAATCTATGTTGGACCAAATGGTTCCTGCTCGCCTGCATGGAATAACTATTTCATGACTTATAGATTCGGGACCGGACCAGTTCATTGCGTAGGCATCGGGGGACTGTCTCTCCCCACAGGCGACACGAGTTCAGAGTGGTGTACGCCAGCACAATAACGGCAAATTGAGAGGATCAGCCCATGATTTGGGTTAAGAGCTTCGGCGTAGGGCTGCTCGTAGTCCTCGTCTTTATTCCAACCGGCTTCGTCATCCTGGGTTTGGTCTTGAAGGCCAAATCCGGGCTGCCCTCTATTGGGATAGACGTGGTCGCCCTCAGCAGAAATCTCCTGGTGCGTCTTGCTATTATGCTGGTATTTGCGCTCGGGTTCCTCTGGGAATATCGTAGACTTATTCGCAGGTGATCGCCTTCTGGGCGGGCGGCCTGCCCTCTCGGCATGAACTTTTCCATCCGTGGGTGCCCCACCCTTCTCGCCCGAATTTGGCGAGAGGGTGGGCTTTTCATCACCGACTATGCGAGAGAGCTCGACACGCCGCCGAACGGGAGCTGCAGAGTAACCGTATCGTGAGTAATGCACTTGAATGCTTCCCCGGTTCCACTTCTTCAACCGGAGGTTATTCGTATGAATGTTTTGGAACCGCCTCTTCGGAGGGATCTTCTCCCTCATGAGCAGCCTTTAACAGCTCAGCAAATGCCGTAATATCTTTCACAATTTGGTTCCAACTTTTATAAGTAAGGGGCCATTACGGGAACAATCATCAGGGTTTCTGTATTGAATACGATCTCGAAACATTTGACCAAGAAAATCCATTTCTCAAAAACCTTTACCCGGTCATATATTCGAATGACCTCTTTGATGTAACGGAGTGGGTGAAGAAGTTGTTTACAGGCGACCGCGACGACATCACCACGACGTTTGTGTTGCTCGGGGTGTTGCAAAAGTTTGAAGGCTGGAAATACGAAGAGGAATTGATTCCATGACAATGTCGGCTCCCAGGCCCGAGTAGAGTTGGTCGTGCTGACCAACCAACAGGCTCGGGAGAAAGGAGCCGAACGATGATCATTATAGGAGTAGATTTTCACCCCGAGTTTCAGCAAATAGCCTGGGTTGATACCGACAGTGGGGAGTTGGTGGAACGACGACTGCGGCATCGGGAAGAAGCGGAAGAGTTCTATCGTGGCCTGGCGACCGAAGGGAAGACAGTGCGCGTGGGTATGGAAGCCAGTGGTTACGCCCGCTGGTTTGAGTACTTGCTAGCTGAGCAGCAGTTGGAACTGTGGATCGGGGATGCAGCCGAGATCCGGACGAAGCGAGTGCGCAAGCAGAAGACGGATCGACAGGATGCTCAACTGATTCTGAAGCTCCTGCTGGAAGATCGCTTTCCACGAATCTGGGTACCGAGCTGGGAGAATCGCGATCTACGGCAACTGCTGTGGCACCGACATCGGATGGTGCAGGCCCGCACTCGGATCATGAATCAGTTGCAAGCGGTGGCGCTGAACGAAGGTCTGCGGTGTAAGAAGCGGTTGTGGCGGACGGAACGCCAACAACTGGAATCGTTCCCCCTGGCTCCGTGGGCGAGCCGACGAAGGCGCGATCTGCTGGAGTTGCTGGATCGACTGAACCCGAGCATCGCGGAGCTCAGCCAAGCGATCGAGCAGGAAGTGGAAAGGCGCCCTGAGGCGCAGCGGTTGATGACCCATCCCGGAGTGGGCCCGGTAACCGCATTGGCTTTCGTGCTGATCATCGGCGACGCCGAGCGGTTTCCGTGCGGCCAGCAGATTACCAGCTATCTGGGACTGGTGCCGTTAGAAGAATCCAGCGGAAATCGCCGACGCCTGGGACATATCACTAAGCAGGGGAGTTCGATCTTGCGTTTTCTGCTGGTGGAAGCGGCCCAGGTCACGGTGCGCAGTCTTCCGGAATGGCGCAGCCAGTATTTTCACCTGATGATGCGACGGGGACGCAAGATCGCCAAGGTCGCCATGGCCCGGCGATTGGCGGTTCGTCTGTATTGGATGATGCGCCAGGGATGGGACTATCAGCAGTGGGTTAAGTTCGGTTCGCACGCGGGACAGCCCGGATATCGCCATGGTGTGCAGTACAACTGGGGAATCCGGTCGAAGGTGAACGCGATTCCGCTGTGAAGCCGAACACGATTCCGTTGCGATTCCGAACAGCATTCCGGTCTGAAGGTGAACGCGATTCCGGTGGGAAGGCGAACAGTTTTTGTCGCCTAACGGAATGGCGTTCGGCTTGGAGCGGAATGTTTTCCACAGACGAGCAGCGGGAGGTGCAGCAACGCTGGACAATCACCCGGCATTGAAACTCCATCAAGCAAGGAGGACAGGGTGCCGGCCAGGAGAAAGTCCATGCGGAAAATTAAAGAGGTCCTGCGGTTGAGGTTCGAGTTGGGGTTGGGGCAGCGCCAGATCGCACGCAGTTGCGGAATGGGGCTGGGTACGGTTCACGAGTATCTGGAAAGGGCGGTGGCGGCCGGGATCGGTTGGCCGTTGCCGGAAGGCTTGGGCGAAGAAGAACTAGAAGCCAAGCTGTTTGGAAACCAGTCCGTGGAGGCCGCAACGGTGCGACAGCAATCACAACCGGACTGGAAAGCGACTCACTAGCAACTCCAACAGCATCGTCATCTGACCCTGCAGTTGGTGTGGGAAGAATACCGGCAGGCACATCCCGAGGGGTATCGCTACAGTTGGTTTTGCGAGCGCTATCAACACTGGCGGCGGCACCTGGATGTGGTGCTGCGCCAGGAACACAAAGCCGGGGAGAAGATGTTCGTGGACTGGGCGGGGGCAACGATTCCCGTCTATGACGCCACGACGGGGCATGCGTGGCCGGCATCGTTGTTTGTTTGTGTGCTGGGCGCCAGTTCCTACACCTACGCAGAAGCGACTCGCGATCAGCAACTGGAGGCCTGGATTCAGGCGCACATCCACGCGCTGGAGTTTTTCGGCGGAGCACCGACGCTCGCGGTCCCCGATAACACCAAAACGGCCGTCACCCGCGCCTGCCGCTACGATCCGGACCTTAATCCCACTTATCAAGAGTTTGCGGTGCACTACGGGATGGGAGTCGTGCCCGCACGTCCGTACAAGCCACGGGATAAGGCCAAGGCCGAAAGCGGAGTGCAAGTATGCGAACGCTGGATCGTCGCGGCACTGCGAAACCGGAAGTTCTTCAGTCTGCCAGAACTCAACCAGGCGATCCGCGAGCTACTGGCGCGACTGAATGAGCGTCCTTTTCGCAAGCGCGACGGATCGCGGGCGAGTCTGTTTCACAGCCTGGAGAAACCGGCTCTCGCAATGTTACCGGCCGAGCGCTTCGACATGAGCCAGTGGTCGCGGGCCACCGTCAACATCGATTATCACATCGCCTTCGATGGGAACTTTTACAGTGTGCCGTACACTCTGGTGCAGGAGGTCGTGGAAGTCCGCTCCACGCCGACCACGGTGGAGATCTTCCACAAGGGCAACCGGCTCGCTTCCCACCTTCGCAGTCGCAGGCGCGGGCAAGCCATCACCCAGAACGAGCACCGCCCCAAGAGTCATCAAGCCCATCTGGAATGGCCTCCATCGCGGATGGTGAACTGGGCGCGCAGCATCGGCCCCAACACAGCCCAGTTGTTCGAGCGAATCCTGAACGAGAAGCCGCACCCGGAAATGGGCTACCGCTCCTGTCTCGGCATCATTCGCCTGGCGCAGCAGTACTCCCGGCAACGCATGGAAGCCGCAGCGGAACGGGCACTCCTCGCCCAGGCTTGTCGCTATCAGAGCGTGAAGTCGATCTTGAAGAACTCGCTCGACGTGGTTCCCTTATCTCCACCACAACCCAGCCCTCCACCCCTGACCCATGACAATGTCCGCGGCGCCGACTACTTCGATCAAGGGGGACCGACCTCATGCTGAACCAACCGATGATGGAGAAACTGCTGGCCATGCGGTTGCAGGGCATGGTCGAAGGCCTGAAAACGCAGGAGCAAGATCGAGCAATCAACGAACTAAGTTTCCTCGAACGACTCGCGCTGCTGGTCGATCAACAATGGACTTGGCGCGAGAACCAGGCGCTGGCTCGCAGGTTGAAAGCGGCCAAACTGCGGGGATCGGCCTGCGTGGAGGATATCGACTATCGTGCGGCGCGTGGCTTGGACAAGACGGTAATGCGTGCTCTGGCAAAAGACTCTGCCTGGGTCCGCAACCACGAAAACATTTTCGTGATCGGGCCGTGCGGCGTGGGCAAGAGCTTCCTCGCCTCGGCGCTGGCACAGAAAACCTGTCGTGATGGCTACTCCGCACTTTATCTGCGCGCTGCCGCCTTATTGCGCGAACTGGCCCTGGTCCGCGCCGATGGCAGCCTACGCCACTTCCTCGCACGACTCGCTCGCATCGATGTTCTGGTCATTGATGACTGGGCCATGGTACCGCTGCAGGAAACGGAACGTCGCGAGGTCTGGGAAATCTTCGACGATCGCTATCAGGCACGTTCTACTATCCTCACGTCGCAGTTGCCCGTGGCGCGCTGGCATGAGCAAGTCGGCGATCCCACTCTCGCCGACGGCATCCTCGATCGCTTGGTGCACAATGCTCACCGCATCGAGATGCGCGGCGAGTCCATGCGCAAGAAACGCAATCCCCTGCGAGACGAGAGCGATGAGAAGAAGGGATGAGTTGCGAATAATTTGAACTCGACCTTGCGGACGGGGTTAGCGCGGCTCCATTTGTCGAACACAAACTGATGCCGAGTGTGATTTTGAACGCAATAGAGATGCGCCCTGAAGAATCAGAGGCCCATACTTCAGTGGCCCGAATCGCCCGCGCTCTAGTCCGCGCCATTATTTCAGTCACTATGGCCCGCAGGGAAAACACTGTGGATAAGTGGGCTGTGGGGGCTGCGGTTCGGCATAAACAGGGTGTGGCTGGTCGAAGCCAACCCCTACCACCTGCCGAAACTCTACGGCCTGGCCGCAGCGCATATATGGGGTGTATTTGTATTGCTGGACGGCGCTGGTGACGCCGCTTCTCAACTCGCGAGGGCCGCTCAACACCTTGGTCCCTTGCACCGAGCCGTCTTTGCCCACAGCGGCCAGTACCCATACGAGGCCGTACGTGTGGGCCTCGACTGCGGCCTTGGGCCTCTTGGCCTTCACCGATTTCTCCAGGTCAGGAGCGGTGAAATTGGTGGCCAGGTCGGCGCAGGAGGCGAAGTCCGCAGTGGTGCTTTTTTCGGGCGCAGCAAAGAGCGAGTCGGGAAATTGCTCACCCCGTGTGACGGTCATCTGGGCCCCTTCTACCGGGTTCTTCGCGTGGCTGGCCCATAAACTGGGCCCGTCGTACTCGAAGCTGGTTGTCACGTAGCTGACCTTCACAGTTTGCGGATAGGAGTTGTTGCCGACGCTGGTGTAGTTGCTGTACTCGAAGCTGCCAAGGCTGCCGTCGGCCGTGAGCAGATGCCCGCTGGCGGGGTCTATGCAGAGGGTGGTCTTCGGCTCTCCGAAGGCCAGGCAACGGGCTTCGGTCTCGTTGATCTTCTTCTTGGAGGCGTGGAGCTTGGCGTTCTCATAGGCAAGTGGCGCCAGGAGATAAGGTCCGGCGGGGGTGCCACCGTCGAGGGCAGCGAGGGCGGCCTCGAACCAGATGGTGGACCACAATATCTTAGGCCGATTGCTGACGTACGACAGCTTGCCATTGTTGAGGATGGTGATCTGGTGGAGGCCGGGTGCGCTCCACTCCGCACGCCACTTCTCTGGTCCAACCCAGGACACGGTGTACTGCAGATTCCGTAGGTCGCCGTTCGCGTTGTCCACGTGTACCTTGGCCACCACCTTCACCGGGCCTTGGTTCCAGAGATCGGCTTGTTGAAACGACTTCGAAAGCAGCTCCTGGGGATCCTGTTCCGTGCCGGCAAAAGCCGCAGCAGAAAGCATGCAGGCAACCAGTATGAGAGAGAGCAACAGCTTGTTGGTTTTCGTCAAGGTTAGCTCCAACTAGCTACTTGATTCTGAATTCAGACGCTCGCCACTCGGACATTTGTCCTGCCGAATCGGAAGCCTGCATCTCAAGCTTGTAGTTGCCCTTTGGCAGCTTATCCGCATCGACTTTCAGCCCAATCGGAACTACAGCGCTCCCTGGAACAATCCAAAGGTTCGCGCTTATCGGCTCGGAGTTCAACACAACTGCCCCGCTCTTCTGGTTAGTGATGCGCCAGCGGTAGTAAATCCTTTTTTCCGGCGTGCCGAACTGAGGCTCGTAGATTTCGAAATAGAAGTAGAGCGGCGTGTGTTTGTGGAGAAGGATCTCCTTATCTGAGTCCGGGAAGTATTGCGAGTCCCTGCTTACAAGAGGACTCGGAATGACCGGGGCCGGTGTCAGCGCCGCAGCTTCAAGCAAAACCCAGCCGGCATACCGAACCACACCAGCCAAAACAACATCGCTGATCATGAGGCGCTGCGGATCAAGAGGTTGAACGTGCAATGGCATTCGTGCCTGGCCAAATTCCTTGCCATCGCTAACCACGACATGCAGGTCATAGTCGCCTGGCCATAGTTCCATTTGCGCGTCGAAGCGGCTAGGAATCTGCATCCTGACGCGCGAAAGCTCCGCGCCGTTCAGTCCTGGATGTTCGAATGATGTGGGCGTTCGACAAGGGTATCTGTCCCAAAGTTCCTTCGCCGGATCGCCAGTTGATTTATAGGCGACGGCAAGAACGTAAAGAGCGGAATTGTCTTTCGGACATGGCGAAGGCCAGCCTCCAAGCCCGGGGAAGCCTGCAGCCACCTGTATGGTGGCCGGCGCCTTCGCATCGTGTACTTCGACCACATATTTATATTGCCCCGACGGCGTCTCGGACGGGCTTGTATCCGGTGAGCGTTCTCCCATGAGCGACAAAACGCCAGAAGACCAGAAGGTAAAAGCCTGCAGGGAAACCGGAATCGAACCGGTCTTACGGGAACCCGCAAAATTTCCCATTTGCGCACCGATCCTTTTCGCTTCGGCGATTTCATCGGGCTGCATTTCTTTTGACGCGCAATACTTCTGCCGATTCAGTGATACGTAATAGTCTCCGGCCGTCACCCGTATGGTGCGACATTCGCCTGGTTTTAGCGCCGGTGGAACATATCCGATCAAATAGGTTGCTGCTGGTGGGGCGAGCGAGATCACCCGGGCGCTTTGCGCAACGCCGCCCAATCCGAGTCCCGCCGCATCGCTGTAAAGTCCCCACGTTCCGCCGCTCTCGGGGAGAAAAGCCCATTGGTGCGTGAGATTAGCCCCGGGGAAATCGGCTTCGGTAAAGTAGTTGACTTTTTGTTGCACACCGTTCTCAAAGACACGAAAATCCGCAGCGCGCAAGCCTCGGACGGGCGGGTGCATGGTGAAGAAGTCCTTCGCCGCCGAGGGTAGTTTGGCCACGTCCTGAGGAATCCAGGATGAGTCGGTCCTATCTCTATCCGAGACCGTAGCCTCAATAAGGATCTGTCGCGATTCAGCGTAGAACTTTGGAATACCAGGGCTCGTGTCCTCGGTGTCAGCCTGGGCCGCAGTGGACGGACTCTGTGGCACCGCGGATACAGCAGAAGCCAGCACCAACCCGCAAACGCTAAGACCTGCAACAATAGGCCGCCAACTCACGGATCGCCTCACTTGGAGAGCATCCCAATTCTAAGCGCAAGCCCGGCGAACTCGGGTGTTAAGTCCAGTGAAGTTGCGTAAAGTTTGTCAAAGTGGGAATAAGGAAGGGAAGCGATTGTTGCTGAAAACAAGCAATAGCGCAAGTGTGTCGTGCTTCTACAGAGATAAGCAGGGGATAAAGGGGCTGCCGCCCCTTTCCCCTGCACCCCAAATCCCCGCCGAAGCTCCTCCGCTTCGCTCCGGGAAACCTTCGTCCCTTCGGATGGTCGTTGACGAAGCCGAACACTTTCCGGCACAATCAGCCTGCCAGCGTCGCTTCGCTCCGACGGCTGTTCGGCTTCACCGGAACGCCGTTCGGCTTCCCGCTGGAATCGATGTTCACCTTCAGCGGAATACCCAACAACACCGAGAAATTGAGTGGGCGTCCCGCTCCTCTTTCAACGAGGAGTTCGAACTGGTAATCATGATCGCAGTAGCGACCGAAGAGATGCATGGGTCGGACCGAGTTCTGACCTGAGAGGATTACAAGGCGAGCCGTGGTTGGTTGGAAAAGAGTTTTTTCAACTAGAGCGAAGTGGCGCTTTCTCTAAAGCGGATGCCGAACTACGCTCTTGACAACGCCGACATTGTCAGAGAGGCGATATGTAGCCTACCAGGAGGCAGTGACTCCGGATCGGACTCGAAAGATGCCGACGCCAAGCCGGGTTTTCTTGGGTGCTAAGGCCTCTCCCTCGACAGCGAGAGAGGTGAAGGCAATCTGCGACGAGGTTGGAGTACCTGTCCCGCAGATGCATATGTCTACCGATAAATATGAACTTCTTGCAGACCGAATAAGCTGACCGGGATAGCACGGCCTATACAGGCGAAGAAACATACTCTCTCCCAGGCACAGGAAAAAGTCCGCAGCATCACTGTTGCGGGAGTTGGTTTGCTCAGGCCAAAGACGGAGCATCAGGATATTGACAGACAAGGTCATCCGTGGCGTGCTCCCACCAATCGTGCCAGAGAATCAGGCATGCATCGTCGTAACTTTTGGCTGCGGTAAAAAGAAGGTGGTACGCCTCGTGGTGCCTCGCATCTTTCCGCTTGATGAAGCGTGGGTTGGCGTCCGGGTTGCGCGGCGGTCTGAAGCATCCACGAATCCGAAATGACTTTCGGGCCAATAACTCCCGCAGCGCAGCCCGGCTCCTTGTCACTTATAACGGGGATAACCTTCGTGGGATTGGCGCTTCCGAACTCGGTGACACTCACTGCGCCACCGCGTGCCTCAGCAAACCTGTTGTCTGATAATGAAGCAACAAAAAGAGCCGGGTATTGATCCCAAGAATATCGAACTTTGAGCGTCGCAGCATCAAGTACATAGATATGGCTTATGTAGTCCTTATCCCTTCGGAAGTAGTGGCTAACCATGATGGTCTTACCGCTTGCCGATATGTTGATGAAAAAACTCGCATTCGGATCTTGCGTGATGGGCAAATCGCGAAACTGTCGAAAATCAAGTGAATATAGCCGCAGGATTCCGCCCGTCTTCACCAGCACTCCCCCGGCTGTTACTTGCACGTCTGTGCCATACAGGCGCGTGCCCCAGCTCTCGCTGAGCACCGGCTTTCCGGATCGAATATCTAGCAACGCCACCTGCAATCGGAAAGCACTTGAGATTTCCGGACTTTCACGAGAGGAGAGATCGCCACTTCTCTCGACGCCATAGAGGAGGAGCGTCGTGTTGTCAAGAAAGGCCAGCCCAGCGTAGTTCGGAACCTCCTTGCTCCAAAGCGCCGGCCTGCCCTCGGGTTTTGTTTCAGCGGAAAGGGCAGCTCCCAAAATAAGTACGCAAACGATCAGGCGTAACCCGCAAATAGGCATCACGGAACTCGTGGTATGCCTCCCGCCCACCACGTATTACCTCCTAGCACGTCTGCAAACAGGTGGACAAAAGTACCGACAGGGAAGAACAGGCTGTTCGCGGTGTCCACATGGAACGTTCCATCGCCGTGTGAGAAGTCCATGCTGTTGAATAAGCCGCAACGCCCGAACATGCACCCGGCTCGTCCTAGTTTCTTTCTTCTAAACAGGTTCGCCTGCGGCAACCTGCGTTACTCTACGGCACCCATTCCGGGGTGTCGTGTCTCTCTCTCTCGCTCAATTTCTCGCTCGAACTCGCTGCCACAGGGAGAGCAACGTGGCCTAGTGATGGGAGAAATCTAGAACGATTGCGACTAACCATGAGACCGCGATTAGTGTCCACCACAGCCTTCCTCTTCGTTCCTTGTGGCGTAAGAGCATCACACCCCAAACGGTATCCGCAAGGAAGAAGACCCCGAGTACCGGCAGTGCTAGAGCCCACACGAACGGCTCGCCTGTGACGGGAACCATCCCATGTTCCTGCGGTATCCGCCAACCGCGAGACGCAAGCACGAGATAAATAGCGATTCCGACCGCGTTGGCGGCCACGAACGTGATATCTGAGGACTTCAAGGAGCCTCCTGCAGGGCGATCTACGGGTGTGATTGACATGAGTATGTCGCCTTTCCGGAAGCCAGAGCGTAGCCCAGATTTCTAAACTGCGACTGTTGAGCAGTGGCACCGTTCGAAGATTTGAAGAAGGCGTAAGTGTTCGAAATCATACTGCCCAACCACTGTGGTACTCCCGCCCCCTGGAGATAAGCACCCACTGCGATGTTGGCTACAGGTGTATATCCAGGGAAAAATAGCGTGGCGGCTCCTGCCTGAGAACGCTGGAAGTCGTAATACCCACCTTGCCCAACAGCGGCCCCTGCCCCTAGTACTCCGTTAGTTTGTCCATTTGCGGCTATATTGCTAACGCTAAATCCCGGCGGAGCGTTGAAGTTGACCCCGGTGTTCGTACTACAGAACAGTGCATTCGAAGGAAGAGGCATCCGACTCACGTTTGGATTCTTAAACTGAAACGTGCTGACAGCGGCGGAGGTCAGAAAGGTGATGCCAGGCACTGGGTTGCCGGCGAAGGGCAGATTGTCGTCACCAAGACCGGCGTTGATACTAGTGGTGTCTACAATGTTCCCGTTTGAGTCAATCGCGTAGCCCTCGGAGAATCCGTCTCCGCTGTCGTCTCCTCCATCTCCGCCGGCATCGTAACTTCCATTGCCGCCGCCGCATCCGAAAAGTTGATCGTCCACTACTGCGCAATGAAGCCCCAGCGGATCAACGTTGCTGAGCGGGTTGTTGGCAACATAGGCATATCTGTTCCAAGTCTGCGGGTTGGTGATGTCCACCGCCGCCATGCCTGCCGGATCGGGCACCAGCCAGCGCCCCTGCGCCGAACTCTGTTGCCGGAATAGAAAGTCGTAC
>Ga0208190_1000066_pt1 | contig 39248 bp, 27 predicted proteins | sample June2015DPH_13_1_FD_184708 | JGI IMG/M metagenome (GOLD analysis project Ga0208190, IMG submission 184708) | Peatland microbial communities from SPRUCE experiment site at the Marcell Experimental Forest, Minnesota, USA - June2015DPH_13_10... | ecosystem: Environmental > Terrestrial > Soil >... | reverse complement strand
TACCCAGGGTGAGCACGGCGGCGGTGTGAGTGCTGGCATTGGGGTTCAGTGCGATGGCCTTAGCGCGGACCCGGATGCCGAGGTTGACTTGGGTGCCAGCCGGAGTGATGACCGCCCCATCGCTGACGACCCACGAGCCGTTCAGTTGCGGGCCAACGGTGTAGGTCGGGTACTCCTTGGACTGAGCTCCGGCGAGCAACGGGAAGCTCAGCCCCGCCGCCAGCACGCCGGCGAGCGGACGCATACGGTTGATCCTCGACTTGTTTCGAGACCTGTTTCGAGGTTTATTTCGAGACGTTCTTCGAGACATACCGTTTTCCTCCTTGGATTTTTCATCACGCAACCGGGGTCGGCCGTGCGACATCTCGGCGGAAATACAGCCAGCGTCCCCTAAATTTAGTGACCACCAACGTTGACAGGAGAATGTGACGGCTTTATGAAAATCAGGTTAAATTTCCGCTACATGCGCTGAACTTTTTCTCGCGGATTGTGACGCGCGCAGCTCCACGTTAAGAGTCTGTTTCGTTGACGTTGTCTGCATGTCTTTCCGGTGAGGTGGGCTGCTTCAGCCCAATCACGATCGGGCGATATCCGCGTCCGGTTCCGACCCGTCGTCGACGAGCGCGCGCAGGGGCCCCAGCCAGGGTTCGTAGCGTCGCCAGCGCGCGATGGAGGTGCGATAGATCGGCTGCCGGGCTTGCCACTTGCTGGGCGTGTTCACCGCCCGCGGATTGCATTCGGGGCGCAGGCATGCGTCGTCCCACGCCAAGCCGCAGGCCGCGATGATCCGCCGGACGACCGGTTCGGGCGCGCGGGTCAGGTCCTCGTAATCGACCTCGACGAAGCGATCCGCCGGCAGCACGCTCCGCCAATGGTCGATGAGCCGCTGGTAGTCGCGGAAATACGCGACCAGTTCGGCACCTCCCGTCGGAAACGCCAGGCCCGGACGGAAATGAGTTTGATGGACCGACAGCGCCGTGTCGATTGCAGCGCGGCGGCAATGGATGATGACTGACCGCGGGAATGCCATGTGGATCAGCCCGGCCCAGAGGAAGTTGAATGGCATCTTATCGGTCACTCGCGCCGCCTTGGGGGCGATCGCGCGTAGCACACCGAGATAGTCTGCCGCCGCCTTGGCCAAGAACTCCGAGACGACGAACGCCGTCTCGTTCCCGGCCGCGTCCGAGCGGTGCCACTCCGCCCCGCGCTGGTTCCAGAAATGTAGCTCGGCGCCGGCCCCGACCTCGGGATGCATGGAGACGATCTGCTCGACGAGAGTTGTGCCGGACCGCGGCATGCCGATGATCAGCACCGGCGTCGCATCTGAGCTGCCGAGTTCGGGCGCGCGCGCGATCCATTCGGGTGTACACCGGGCAATCAGGCGGTCGATCTCGGTGGAAAACGCGGCCGAGTCGAACCGCACAGTGCCCCGGCGCACGTCGTCTGCGGCGTCGAAATGCTGCATGGCCAAGGCGTAGTCGCCAAGATCCTCCGCCGCCTTGCCGATCGCGAGGTGAACCCGCAGGCGTTGCACTGTCTCCAGTCCCGGCGTGGCCAGGGCGGCTTGCATCTCTTGAAGCAGACCGTCGTCATCGCTCGTGACCGGGCGGCACCGGACCAGTTCGTAGTAGTTTCCCGCCAGTAGTGGCGCGACCGCGATCGCGCGTTCGAAGCATGCACGGGCCTCGTCGAAACGGCCGAACTCAGAAAGAAGATTGCCCAGCAAATCATACGCCATGGCGTTCCTCGGATCGGCCACCAGCGTCTCTCGCAATACCCGTTCGGCTTCCCGATTGCGATCCTCGGTCAGCAGCGCCCGCGCCTTGCCAAGGCGGCCAAAGCTGTTCCTATCTCCGGTCGCTGCCGCGCGCCGGAAACAGCCGATCGCCTGGTCGCGATGGCCCAGTATGTAGGCCAGTGCGCCGGCGCGGAACCACGCCTCGGCCAGAGATGGGAGCAGCTTCGTGGCGCGGTCGTACGCAGCGATTGCCCCGCCGATGTCGCCCATCTTCTCCAGGGCGGTTCCCAGGCGGAAATGTGCATCGGTGTAGCGCGGATTGCTGGCGACGGCCCGCTGCAATGCCGCGATGGCATCCGATACGCGGCCGACCTCGAGGCAGGCGAGGCCGAGATCGTGCTGGATGATGGGATTGGACGGCTGCAGCAGCGCTGCATCGCGCAACGGCGCGATCGCATCGGCTGGTCGCCCGGCCCTGAGCAACTTCGTGGCCAACGCAAGCAGAGGCGCCACCTGCTGCGGCGCGGCTGGGTTTGGAGGCTGGGACATAACGCTAACCTAGCGTGGAAGCTGCAGCGTGGCCATCGGAATCGCCAGCGCAATTGTCACCCGACCATGATCTGCCCGCCAGGAGAATTCCAATTGCATGAGCAGTTCTTCCACCAGCTTCCGCTCGCTGGTAATGCCTTACAAATAACCGATCAGCAGAAAAAGTCAAGGTAGCTCGGCCTAGAACGTAAATCTCGCGGAGAACTGCAAGATTCGTGGTAGGCCATTGGGGCTGATTTCCTGCAGGGTCCCAAAGTTGCCCGGGCCAGAATTGGGCACCAAGTAACAGGTTTGATTCGGCGTAGCCCCGTCGCCGCAGTTGGTGCCGATGGGGTTGTATTGTAGTTGATTGATGCCGTTGCCGTTCTGAACGTAGTAGTTGGAGTGATTGAACAGATTGAACGCTTGCGCCTGCAGTTGAAGCTCCTTGCCCTCACCGATCGTAAAACTGCGTGCCAGGCCAACATCGATTCTTTCCAGCGAGGGGCCGTAGAAGGAATTCAGGCCGATTCCAGGCGTAGGACCACCACCATTAATGCCGCCGGCGGTGTTGGCAGTATCCTCATTGAACGCGGTGTCATTCAGGTTTCCATTCGCCCCGTCGCAATTACTAAACGACAAGGTCGAACTCGTGCATGCCGGACTCAGTAGACCGGCGTACGGACGGCCAGATGAGAATTCCATGACGCTGCTCAATCTCCAACCGGAGAGCAGAGCGCGTCCGGTGCCGGAGCTCGTGACTCGGTCTAACCTGGGCTGGTAAACACCGGCAAGGGTGAACCGGTGCCGCTGGTCGAGCAGCGACGCAGCGTGCGTGTTGCTGAAGTCGAACTGGTTGTTGAAATCCATGCCATCAAGCATGATGCTTTTGGCGAACGTGTATGAAGCCTGCAGGGCCAGGCCGTGCGACATACGACGCTGCAACTGCACAAAGAATGAGTTGTAATGATTCTGGCCGGGGCTGATTAGCGCGTTGATCTCATTGAAACCGGAGCTGATGCGGCCTTCGCTGAGCAGGCCGTTGTCCATGTTCGACAGGGTATATGTCGTGCCGCTGCACGGTGCGGTGGTTGCTGCGGGCGGACAGACGATGTAAGTTGTCGCGCCCTGCAGCGGATTCAGATTGAGATCGTAGGCGCTGCCGGAGATCAGGTGCACTCCGTGATTCCACATGGTGCCGATGCTCACTGTCGTGTTTTCGGCGATCTCGCGTTCGATCTGCAGGCTGCTCTGCACAATATAAGGCACGCGAAACTGTGGCGAGACGACAGAAATGTCGGGCGATGCTTGGAAAAGCGGAGAGTTGGCAGCGAGGATGTTCGGGAAAGTCGGCAATTGCTGATTCGGTACACCGCCGTTGTAACTGATGCTGACTGAGGACTGCTGCGACGCGAGTCCGTTGGAGATGACAGCATTGCGATAGTTGAGGCCGTTCATGTTGGTGTAAAACACGCCGAATCCTCCGCGCACCACAGTCTTTGCTGCCGGCTGCCAGGCGAACCCAAATCGCGGGGCCAAGCGCTGAAACTGATTGGGATATTGCCCAGTGAGGGGAAACGCTGGATTCTCCGCTGGCTGAGGATAAACCTGGAAGTCTTCGCGCAGTCCCAGTTCCAGAGTCATTTGCGGCAGAGCCCGGAAGGTGTCCTGTACATAGAATCCGTAATACGGCACGGCGAATGCGAACCGCGGATTTCCCGAAGCCTGGCCGAAAAGGTTGTATTCTCCGAGCGCGAAGGCCTGCAGATTCGAGAATTCATAGCTACCGAGCGGGGATCCAAACTGAACTGCCGCATTTGGGTCGGCGCCGCCGTCGTTAGTGTCGGCATCCCATGCGCGGCTCCAATCCGCACCCAGCTGCAGCGTGTGCTTGCCGATCACATAGTCGATACGGTCGGCTACCGAGTACTGACGTTCGAAAACCCTCCCAACGGAGAATGGGGCGTCTCCCAGAACAAAGGACGCGGGGCTGTCCAAGATGATCGTAGGACTGTTCGGGGCTAAGCCCGTCGGAGTGGCGTTTTGGTTGTCGTCGGAAGTGCCCGCGTGAAATTCGTTCAGCATCCTTGGAGAGAAGGTGTGCGTCCAACCCAGACTGAATTGGAAAGTACGCACATAGTCGTTCGCCAGGGTTTGCAAGCCATAATCGCCGACCGTAGGATCGACGACGACGCCTCCCGGCGAATTGAAATGATTCAAATTCAAGCTGACGAAAAAGCCATCGCGAGGAGTGGCCTGGTAGTCGAGACGTGGCGTGATCACCAGGTCGTTGCGCTTTCTTGCCTTAGTGCCGAGATTGGAACGCAACGCGTTGACGACGTTCGATACTTGCTGGAGGTAGACAGGAATGGTGGGATTTGCGAAGACATCGGCGGTGGTATCGGTTCCAGGGACCGGCAACTGCCCGTCCGGCGGCGGCAGCGTTGTTCCGGCCGGAATCCCAAAGTTATTACTCAGAAACGATGCAAGGTTCGCTGAGTTCGCGGTCAAAGCCTGATTGATGACCGGAATCGGATTGTTCCGGATTTGCTGCTCGTAATCCACAAAGAACCACAAACGGCGGCGCAGGATGGGACCGCCTAATCCGGCTCCGAATTGCTGTAGAACATCTTGCGGTTTCGGAAAGCCGGCCGCTTTATCGATCGCGTCATTAGCTCCGGTCGCCGAGTTGCGGTTGTAATAAAAAGCGCTGCCGTGAAACGCATTGCTGCCAGACCGGGTTACAGCGTTGACGAATCCTGCGCCACCTCCATACAGCGCCGAGTATGGACTCACCGAGACTTGAAATTCCTGGATTGCCCCCTCGCCGTATAAATAAGGAATGCGGTAGCGGCCAAGAATGTCCGCGAAATAGTTGTTGGTCGCGTTTGTCCCATCGACCGTAAAGGCGTTGCTACCATTTCCGTTGGCGTATCCGGAATCCTCCCCGCCTTGTTGTCCTGCCATACTTACCAGTCCCGTGTCGCCATCGTAGCTTGTGTTGGATGTGAGTGCCGTAAAGTCCGTGTAGCGGCGTCCGTTGAGCGGCAACTCCTCGATGAATGAACGCTCTAGAACTGTGCTCATGGACGACTCGGCGGGCCGGAGCAGTGGTGCGTCGGCCAGGACGCGAACGGTTTCCCTGGTGGCTCCGGCTTGCAACTTGATGTCTTGCAACGTTGTATTTCCGACTTGCACTCGCACCAAGGCTTCTACATCGTGAAAACCCTTGAGGGATGCCGTGACGGAATACGTCCCCGGCACCAGCGCTGCAAACCGATAAAGACCATTGCGATTGGTCGCGCTCGACTGCTGCACACCCGTGTTCAGGTTTTGCAAGACCAGGGAGGCTCCAGGAACAACTGCGCCACTTGCGTCTGTGACACGGCCGCTGATTGCTCCCGTCAAGACCACATTCTGCGCCGACAATCGGAGGCAGCACATCAAGATCAACAAAGTACCGCAAACTGATAGGCGATTTGTGATCGGGATCCTACTGCTCGACTGAGCCGAGCGACTGAAAACTAAGTCTGGAGCGCGGCGACGAATCAACAGCTTCATACAAGGTCGTCTTTCGCACACAGATGGGTGCCCCTTAAACGGGAAATTAGACAACTTAGCGGCAGACTGTTAACCGCGCGTCACCATACTGTTAATACTCCATTAAAATCGAGGTCGTCAGGTACGAGGCTTTCGTGGCTGGCGGAGTGCCGGTGCAAGCGGTGTTTTGGGCGGCATTTTTCAATTTTGTGGCTGCTTTTGTTTTTGGGACAGGCGTGGCCCAAACCATCAGCGATAAACTGATCGATCCGAAAATCGTGGACATGTACGTCATTTTCGGCGGACTGTTCGGCGCGATCATCTGGGACATCATCACATGGCTGATGGCGCTGCCAACGAGTTCGTCACACGCCATTATCAGCGGCTACGCCGGAGCGGCGATTGCCAAGGCAGGATTCGGATCTCTGCTACTGAAAGGCTGGGCTCCGGTAATCCTGTTCCTACTTATCTCGCCGGTGATTGGGCTCCTCCTCGGCTATTGTTTCATGGTGGTGACGATCTGGCTGAGCCATTCCAGGGAGAGGCACAAGGCGGAGGCGAACATTCAGGCACCTGCAGCTGCTGTCGGCCGGTGCCTACAGCCTGGGACACGGCACGAACGATGCGCAAAAGACCATGGGAATTATCGCGGCGCTGCTGGTGGCCAGCGGAAAGAAAGAATGGACGGTAGGTCATGTTCACCTTCTGTGGGTGAAGCATGAACTCGCGATGTGGATAACCTTGAGTTGTCACGCAGCAAATTTCGGTCGGAACGATGCTCGGAGGAGGGCGAATCGTAAAAACCATGGGTTCGCGGATAACTCCCCATCTTCGGCCGATTGGCGGATTTGCCGCAGAATTGGCGGCGGCGACAACGATCGGGCTCGCGACCCTTGCCTCTGTGCCCATTTCTACCACGCACGCAATTGCTGGGGCAATTTCCGGAGTTGGAGCGACGCGCGGCTTGCACGCGGTACGATGGGTCTGGGCACGGCGAATCGTGTACGCCTGGGTTCTGACGTTTCCAGGAGCCGCGCTGGTTGGCGCAGCGGGGTACTGGCTCGCCCACCTCGGCATCGAGCCCTTTGTAGCTCACTAGGAGTCCACCCGGAACCAGCATTACTCTCCAACGGACAATCCCCGGATGACAAAACATCTTACGACTCGCTACGCCGAAATTGGATGCCGGATTCCCCGGGAATATTTCTGGGTGATCGGCTGGGGGGAAAGCGAATGGGTCAAAGATCTTGTCCGCGCGGTCAGGGGCAGCCCTGTACCGGTGTCGCTGACCGAGATCAACAGTTGATCCTCTGGATTCGGGTGCGACTTGATCGAGAGTCCCCATGCGAGCATTCGACTCATCCATAGCTTCGATAGCATTGAGCATGAGGTTCATATCCAAACCGAACTTGCTACTGATCTGCCCAGTATCAGAGCGGACCGCGTGCAATTGCAGCAGGTCTTTATCGAAATCGAATATCGTCCCGCCTCGCCATGCAGCAGGGCGATCATTTTCACGAATGAGTTCATTCACGTCGACTAACTCTCGCTGCGGTTCCTCCTTCTTTGGGATAGCGCGCATTTTTTCTGCCCAAACTCTGACCATTTGCTCCCGACTGGACCGAACAGAACCTCGCAGACCGACACGCAGCGGCAGGTGCAAGTCGTTGTAATATAAAGAAAAGGGGTTGGTTGGCAAACGGGAGAAGCGGACTCAAAATCCGCTGGTACTTAGTACCTTGGGGGTTCGACTCCCCCTCCCGGCACTAGCCTAATTCGCTGATGCCATAGTCGTTAGATGAGGTTGAGCGGTGACGTTGGAAGTCCCGCTGGCGGGAGGCTGCGTGCGACGCGGATGTTTGGGGCACTATCCACTCGCGGCTTCCTGCACTCCGTAGAGTTTTCCGAGCAGGCCGAGACCCCAGCCTATTGCGAACAGCAAAGCGCTGATCCACCATGCCCCCTTTGCATAGCTATCATGCGTTTGCCGGATCGACTGCGCATCCTTCAGGATGCGCGTCACCAAAGCGGTTTCCCTAAGGCTCAGATCATCCACCTTAGAAGCGATTTGATCGACTGCAACTCCCTGTTCCTTGACTGCTTCAACAAAGTCCTCATGTGACGGCGGCTTAGTCGTGCCGGGCTTTTCCCCAGGCAGCACACTGAAAGTGCGAAATATCGCGAATCCTGTCTGCATCGCTCTAGAATCCAGTTCCGCGATCTCTTTCGCGTATTCGTCGCTGTCCGGGAGCGTCTCAGCCACAATCCGTATGTTCATGATTGTCTGCCCGACCTCCCCTAAGAGCCTGTCCTTTCGTTCCAACTTCAGAAGCATGGCCTGGTAAACGTCTGGAAGGTGTTGCTCTTTGAATTCGGCTCTATAGTCGGCAACAATGCTCCGAATCGTAGAGTTCCGTGACTCCGGAGTGCTGGTGTCGTGACGAATTCCGTAGACATATTGAGCCATGTCGATCTTGCCAGCCGTCTCTCTCCAGTGCTCGCCCAAGCCTTCCTTGATGATGAATGTGAGAAACACAATGAGTGCGCCGGAAAAAATCAACAAGTGGGAGTTCTTTTTGCACCATGTTTCAAGCGTCGGCTTCATCGGACGGATTCCTCCTGATCGGGAATGGCCTGGAATTGTACAAAAAACGGACGATCTGAGAAAAGAGCAGCACTTGACCACTTGACCAGCAGTCCGCCAAGGGTGGTGACAACTACCGTAGTTGGTAGCCCTTCTGCGCGTTGCTATGAAGGCGCGTGGGTGGAGAGTGGATTTCAGCATAGGTCTTGCCAGCTTTCTCGACCCTCCCTCCTCGATCGACTACATCATTCGCACAGCTGATGAGCTCAATGTATTCCGTCAAAACTAACTAACGGCAAAGGCGCACTTGCGGCTGCCGTCATGGGGTGAGCGACAGATGCGCCTTGGTGACGATCGTAACTTTGCCCAGGCTCTGAAAATCGGCAGAATCATATTGAGTTGTCTGAAATTGCATTCGTCCGCCCTGTTATCGCACCAAAGACGGTCAGTTCTGAGCACGCGGAATTCTTCGCATTCAGGCAGAAGAAGCTTAATTAGTTCAGGCAGTTTCGAACAACAACAAAAAAAAAACTGGGCGGTTTAACGTGGCGGCTCGACGAATTCTTTCATCGTCGTTGCACGGCATCGAGCGCAGCTTCATGAATCGGATCGAAGCTGCACTTGAAATTGCCCACTGGACTAAGACCGAGCGGTCCTGTTGTTCAGCATTAAAGATACCGATTTTAGTTGTACGAAAGTTTTTCATTCATGGGACATGATCCCAGCGCCTGTTTGGAGGCAAGAGAATGAACGCGTCTGCGTTGATGGGAATGCGAAGGGCCATGCTTATTCTGGCCGCAATGCTTGCCTTGTTGATGTTAGTCGGCTGTGGTGGAGGCTGGGGCAATCTTATGCCCAGCGTTGCCATCGCTCAAGGGTCGTCGCAAACAGTCGTTGTTGGTCAGCCGGTTACCTTTACCGCAGTCACCACCGGCACTGGCCCGTTCACCTATCAGTGGTATTTGAACGGCAAATCCGTTAGTGGAGCCACGGCTAGCACGTACGCCATTTCGGAAACAACCTCCGCCATGAATGGCTCCGTCTATACCGTAACTGCAACCAACGCGGCTGGCACGGCATCGAGCCAGGGCTGCAAGTTAACCTTGGATACGCCGCCCATCATCACAACTCCGCCGAGTAATCAGACGGTATACGTGGGGCAAACCGGAGCCTTTTCGGTAACCGCCACGGGAACCTCGCCTCTCAGCTATCAGTGGTATCTCAACTCGACAGCCATTAGCGGGGCCACCTCCAGTTCGTACACAACCCCGGCAACCACGACCATTGGAGACAGCTCTTCTTATACGGTTAAGGTAACGAATTCGGCCGGCTCGGCCACTAGCAGCGCAGCTACTCTGACGGTTCTGCCACTGGTTCCGACTCTTGCGTTTGCTTCCATCCCCGTCGAGACGTATGGCAACCCGCCTTTCACGGTCTCGGCAAGCTCGGCATCGAGCGGCGCCATTACTTATTCGTTGGTGAGTGGCCCCGCAACCGTGAGCAATACCGGCCCCGTAGTCATCACCGGCACCGGTACTGTCGTCATCTCAGCCAGCCAGGCGGCCAGCGGAAACTACACCGCCGCCACTTCCACCACCAGTTTCGTGGTATACGGAGAAGCGCAGACCATCAATTTTGCCAATCCCGGAACCCAGACCGTCGCCTCCCCGCTCACGCTTTCCGCAACCTCCACCAGCCGCCTCCCAGTCACATTGAGTTCGAGCACTCCAAGCGTATGCACGGTTTCCGGCGCGACTGTCGCTCTCATTGCGTCGGGAATCTGCACCATCGACGCCAACCAGGCCGGCAACAGCGACTACGCGCCAGCCACCATGGTTCCCCAGAGCTTCACCGTCAACGGCGAGGCGCAAACCATCACCTTTGCCAATCCCGGAGCTCAAACTGTCGCTACCCCGCTTACGCTTTCTGCAACCTCCACCAGTGGTCTTACGGTTACGTTTACCTCTACTACCCCAAGCGTGTGCACGGTTTCGGGTACGGCTGTGACGTTCCTCACTTCCGGAACTTGCACCCTCGACGCGAATCAGGCTGGCAACAGCACTTACGCCGCAGCCGCCATGGTTCCGCAGAGCTTCACGGTGAACGGCAAAGCCCAGACCATCACCTTCGCCAATCCTGGAACCCAGACGGTCGCTACTCCGCTAACGCTCTCCGCAACTTCGACGAGCGGCCTAGCGGTCACATTCCGTTCGACTACTCCCAGCGTGTGCACCGTTTCAGGCACAACCGCATTTTTCCTGATCGCGGGAACTTGCACCATCAATGCCAATCAGGCCGGTAACAGCGTTTACTCGCCGGCGCCCACGGTCGCACAAAGTTTCAGTGTCTCCAACACAGTTCCGATCGCATCCAGTCTCACCGGCAGTTCGGCGACGCCACCTTACAACGCTTCCATCAATCTAATTCCCACCTTCTCAGGCGGGACCGGCATGATTGGCACGACTGGCGTTGGCAGTTCGGATATCACAGCTTCTGCCACAAGCGGAAACTCATACCCCACTCCAGGAGTGACCGCCCAAACCATCTATACGCTGACCGTAACAGGCAGTGGCGGCAACACGGCGAGCGCCACCTTCACGGCTACACCAACGAGCGTCAGCATTACTCCGATTACTCCGGCCAATCAGACCTCGGCTCCTGAAACGGTGGATTTCAGCGCCACCGCCAGCGGTGGGGCAACCGACAATCTGACTTGGAGCGCCACGGGAGGCACAATCTCTTCGACCGGCGTTTGGACCGCTCCCGATAAGCCTGGAACCTACACGATCAAAGCGACCAGCGCAGATGACCCGGCAGTCTCTGTCACTACGACGATAGTCATCAGCTTGCCAGTCATCACCAGGCAACCCATCAGCGAAAATGTTTGCGCGGGCGCGAGTCCGTCTTTCACCATTGCGGCCAGCTACGCCAGCAGCTATGAATGGTTTAAGGGCACGTCTGAGGTGGGCGCGGGAAACACTCTGACCTTTAACGATGTCACTGGCGCCAGCAATGGCACTTACACCTGCACTCTGACCAACGCAGCCGGCTCGGTCACCTCCAACGCTGCAGTTCTCAATGTGTTGACTCCGACCACGCCGGCGATTACTTCCAATCCCTCGTCGGTGAGCGTCTATGCCTCGCAAACGGCTACCTTCTCGGTTTCCGCGACTGGCACCGGCACGCTCAGCTACCAGTGGTACACGGGGGCGCCTCCCAATGGCACCGCCATCGCCAGCGCGACTTCCAGCAGCTATACCACCGGTTCCTTGACCGACACCGACAACGGCACCGAATACTACGCAACTGTGACGGACACGGCTTGCACGAATACAACCCTGACCAGCACCGCGGCAACGCTCATCGTGACTGACACCGACACCGCCCTGCCTCCCACCATTATCGTCCAGCCAACTGCGCAGTCCACGACCGTAGCGGGAACTGCAACCTACTCCGTTACTGCCACCGGCGGGGGCCCATCTCCGCACGAACTCACCTATCAGTGGTATTGGGTGCCGTATTCCTCCTCCATGGCAAACAGCGCCGGAACTACCATCAGCGGCGCTACTTCCAGCACCTATACAGTTCCATCTTCCGACACCGCGCAAAGCAACGACGGGGACAATTACTACGTCATCGTCAGCAACGGCTATGGAACCGCCTTATCCAACCGCGCCATGTTGACCGTTGGCGAAGGCGTTTCGATGAATATTTCTGGGCAGCCCACGACGGAGTATATCCCGGTCGACACCTTGGCCAGTTATAGCGTCACAGCCAGTTGTGGCGGTTGTGTCCCCGCTTATCAGTGGTACTGGTACGCCCCCGGCGCAACCACCGCGACAGCGCTGACCGATGGCGCGGTGTCGAGCGGCGCCCTCAATGGCGCAACCATCTCTGGATCTGCGACTTCTTCCCTGACTTTGCAAAACGTCCCGAGCACCGCTTCTGCCGGAATCTTCTACGTGGTGGTCACCGCTACCAGCGACGGCAGCACGCAGGTCCCCGGAACCAACCCGCTCACCAGCAACGACGCCGGATTATTCGTGGGTTTGCCGGGCTCGATCGGCGATCCCACTCCTGGAAGCGGTCTGTGCAACTCGGCCACGAACTGGGTTTTGAACGGCACGAACCCCGGCACGGTCTCCGGCGATGTCCCCTACCAAAACACCACTGCTTGCACCATCGAGCTAACCAATAACGCAGGGAACGAACGGGCGTCGGTCTACTGGCCCACGCTGGTCTCCACCGCCAATTTCACCTTTAGCTTCACGGTCGCGATGAGCAGCGGCTCAAACCCGGCCGACGGCTTCACCATGATTTTGGCCGATCCCTCCCAGGGTGCAACTACCTCGTCGATCGGCCCGCTCGGTGAAGGATTGGGTGCAGCGGGAATCCCAGGATTCGTGGTTGGCTGGGACACCTACCAGAATGGCAACGACAACGGCGGCGCACTAGAAAACAATTGCTCTGCCAACACCTTAAACGGCGCCTGCGACCCGATTACTGTTCCTTATATGGCGGTAGGATCGGGCACCCCAAAGCTGTGGGAGAATCCCTGGACTTATGTGAACGGCAATCTCGACACTCAGTCCAGCAACGACTACTCCCCACAAACATTCGCCAACGCGACCCATTCTTACGTAATAAGCGTCGCCTCCGGAGTCATGACCGTGACCATGGACGGCTATCAGTTATTTACCGGCCCGGTCTCGTTACCGCCGGTTGCTTATCTTGGATTTACCGCATCGACGGGAGGAAAGGAAGAAGCGGTGACCTTCTCCAATCTCACCGCCACCGTCAATGTGCCTTAATGAGAAATAACTCCGGACATCTGCCAGAGGAGTGCACGACGCCGCGGATGCCCAGGAAAAAAATTCCGCCTCGGCGAATCAGCACCGAGTGCAGGAGGGAAATGAACATGCGGTCAATTGCAGTATTTATTGGATTCATCCTCGGCGCGGCGCTCTTAGCTGCGGGCCAGGAAACACCGGCGAGTTTCGCCCAACACGGCGATGTGGCCCTGACCTATGACTGGGTGCACACGAACGCCCAGCCCGGAGATTGCGGATGCTTTGGTCTGAATGGAGGTGGAATCTCCTCTTCTATAAACTTCCGCCCCCGCTGGTCCGTGGTTGCTGATATAGTCGCGGCAGCTGGCAATTCGCTTACGTTAAGCTCCTATCAGAGTGGCTTGCGTTATCGGATTTCACAACCGTGGATGAAAGGCCCACACGCTCTACAGCCCTTTGCCCAGGCGCTTTTGGGCGGTGCGCACTCCAGCGGCCAAGTCGCAGGAGCCGCCAATGGAAGCACGAGTTTCGCCTTCCGCATCGGCGGTGGCGTCGACTTGCCTCTCAACGCCCGCTTCGCCGTCCGCGTCATTCAAGCCGACTATTATTTGACTTTGGCCAAGAACGGAGTCAACGACCACCAAAACAATCTTTTGCTTGCGGCAGGCATCGTCTACCGCTGGTCTCGCCAGCCTTAGTCGTAGAAAGTAGATCTGCGATGTGCAAGCCGTCCGAAGGCTGCCTTCTTGGGGCAGAGTCTGGCAAGTCTGGCAGTGAGTGACGCAGGCACCTCTACAGTTTCGACACCATCGATGTAGACGGAAAACCAGAAGTGCACTTTAAGTGCTTGAAAAATTGGGTTCTGCACAACAATCTGTAGGAGTGCGCATTCTACGCGGCTTTCTGAAAAGCGGCGAATTCGGTCTCTGTGGCGGCCAAGCGCTGCGCCTTCAGCAGCAGACAGTTCATGGCACGATAACCACGGCCGCGACGGAGCAGAGCTTTGATGTTGCCGTTGACGGCTTCCACCACACCCATCGGTATCTTCGTCCGGCAGTAGTTAAGGATGCCCTCGAGATGAGCCAGGAACATTGCTGCGCTGTTTCAGTTGTCGGAGCTTGACCCGCCTCCCGCGCTCTGTGCACTCTCAGCGAAAAGATGGGCCCACTGCTTCTCCCAAGACGCCCACGCCAGACCCCGCCTCGCCAAGTTTCACATTCTGCAGCATGCCAGCCAAGCGGTGGACGAAGTGCGGCGTGCAGAGTTGGGGGCTGCCCCGGACTAAGAAACTCGGTCCCGCGACATTTCGCCCGAGGCATTGTGCGGAAATGTAGCGAGCACTCAATGGGTTTTCACTCCTCGGATTTAGTGTCCCAAGTGGTGTCCTGAAATTGACGAATGAGGTCACATTAGGTGAGTTTTGGTGACTGGGCGCGACTGTAAGCAGTTGGGATTGCTGGGCGTCGCTCCGGAGGAGAGAATTGCTAAACCGTTGTACGGGCTAACACCTGTACCGAGGGTTCGAATCTTTCCCTCTCCGCCAGCTCACTCAAGGAAAACCACTTAATCACTCCTACTGAACGCGGTGTTTCGCGGTCGCGTCAGTTTCTGGAGCACAAGTGGAGCACAATAAGGTATTCGAGAGTAGCCTCATTGCAGCGACGCATCTGCCGATGCAGTCTTGATGTAGTGATTCTGCGTCGTCGTCGCCGTGCTGTGTCTCAGAATCGGCTGAATCACAGAATCATCGACAACCTAAGCGATTCAGGTTTGACGCGAGCCCCCTACGGAACCTGTGCCAGCCATGCCAAGCAATCTCCGCTCGCTTCAAGACATCCTTCATATCCCGCCTGTAGTAGGCGTTCAGGTCCAGCGGGCGTCCGACTGAGTTGGCGAAAATCGGCCCCGCAGCCGGATAACCACATCTCTTTCTGTGCTCATCAAGTCTCTGAGCCAATTGCGGGATGATAGGCACTGGTGCCTTTGACTTCGCAGTTGTCGCTTCTCCGACAGCACTGCGCCAAATAACACGCCGCCCGCTGCAATCGACTTTTCATGCTCCCACCGTACCGTTCCCAACCTCAATAAAGCAGTGCCTTTGAGGGTCACCACGAATGTGGGTGGCACGAATGGGCCATTGTTGCCCGCAGTGCACTAGCGTATCGTCGCGCGCCGAGGCTTGTCAGCCTCATCGGTTCCAATCGGTTCCAATCTTCTCCCGGGAGACTATGAATGCAAAAACGAAATGTATTTCTCGCGCTGGTTGTAGTTCTATTCCTCGTACGTGCGCCCTTGGGGTTCGCCCAGTTTGGTACGCAAGCGCTCACGCCACATCGCACACTCGGCTATTACAATTCGGACACTGGACTGTTCGAGCCCCTTCGCTCGGCGACGCAGGATCTCGCTGAGGCGGCCGTAACCCCCACGACCGGCACGCTGGTCTATAAGTTCACTATCACCTTGAAGTCTCCCCTTCCCAAAAACGCCCTCGTCATCTGCTCCGCGGGTGGCGCCGTAATCGAGACCAGCTACTCGGCAGACGAGCAAGGGTTTGGGATCGCGACCTTGGAAAGCGGGGATACGTATACCTGTAGCGTCAGCATGCCCTATTCCTGGCAATTGCATTCGGCAAGCAGCGATAAGATCGTTCTGAGCTACAAGGCAGAGACTTACGAGGCGATCCAGGTGACCGCTGCCAATGGCACGGGAACCACAGTTATGAGTACTGCGGGACGCGCCAGCAGTCAAACCATCGCGGAAATCCCTGTGCCGGCCAACGGCGCAACCACGACCGAGACGGTTAGCGTCACGCTCTAGCCTTCGGAATTCTCCCGGTGCGAGAAGCAGCCATCCGGCTGCTTCTCTGCCTCGGAAGCTTAATCTTCCACCACCCGCGCCATCACGTGCATACCAAGATTTCTTCGCCCTCTGGAAAGACGCCGACCCCGACATCCCCATACTGAAGGAAGCCAAAGCGGTACGCGAAGTTGCAATAGCCCGAAAGAGTCTTGCCCGTAGATCCCTTTTTCGCAAGACGGTCTCTGCTAGCCCTATAATAGGTATCGCACGGCGACATGCCGCATCACAATAGTCCCGTATCGCCAAGGCTCTCTGTCTTTCGGGCTGAGCAAAGGGTGTGAGGAAGGCAATCCGGCGAGTGCCTTTGTCAATCGATCTTGTTCCTTCTTCAATGACCGGACGAGTCCACTTACATCTTAAGTTCGCCCTGGCGGTGGGTTGTATCAAGCAACGTTCCTGCCAGTTACGAGTTCCCGACGACATCTGACAGTAACGTAAAGCCGAGCGCGTTTCTCGTGTTAATCCGACGGAAGAACCGATAAGCGCAGCCGCCCGTTATCCAGCCAGAATCGTCGGCTAAGGTTTATTAAACTGCCCTTTGCGCCAATCGCCACGGGCAGTGGCCGACGTGGAATGACAGCCGCTATTGCAACCTCGCGTACTCTACCTTGGCCCGCCTGAGGACAGGAATGTCGGGATCGGCGTCTTTCCAGAGGAGCAGGAAGTTCTCATAGGCGGCTTTTGCTTTGGCGGCGTCGCCTTGCATGGCATACGCTCGACCCAGTTGGAGATGAGCCAGTACGCCGATGGGGTCCCCGACCATCATTCCGGGGTGATCCAGAATTTTCTGAAATTCCTTGGCGGCTTCAGCGCCTTGGCTCGCCGCCAAATACGCCTGGCCACGCGCATAGATGGGGTAGAGGGCCCCGAAGAAACCCGTCTGAGTGCTGCGCGGCTGGCCCAGTTCGTAGGGAACGGCAACTTGGAGAAGTTCGATCGCCTTTGCAGGATCGCCATGGTTCAGTGCAAGAAACGCACGCACGGACGGCAGATAATTGAACTTAACTGACGTATCTTCGGGGAAGCTGCTTTCCAGATCGTCGGTCAATGTTTGAGCCTGCGAAGAATCCCCCGACATAGACAGGGCGAGGGCCGCGCCATACTGCACCTCCCGGTTCTTGGCAAGCGCAAGAGCTGCCGTGGCCGCTGGCTTTGCGGCCGGCGCGTTCCCATAAAAGGCTTCCCACAGGGCAGTTCGGATTTCAAATAGAGCTGCCTTTTCTCGATGGCCCGCCTGCTGCGCCAAATCGCTTGCCCGCCGTAACATCTTCATGGCCTCCTGCAGGTGACCGGCATATGCGAGGGCGAAGGCTTGGTGGTCGGAAATCAATTCTTCCGCTCCCGATTTTCCGTGAGCCGCGGCCACTTCCCGTTGCATGCCACCGCTGTCGCCTTTCAAAAAGGCGACATCGTATCGCAGGAGGGCCAGCAGAGGGATTTCGACTCTTCGCTCGGAGGCTCTGCGAACCGCGTCTTCGGCTGCTCCCAGACGGTCGAGGCTAAGAGAGTTGAAACCAAGAAGAGCATAGCCCACGCCAAAGTCGGGAGCCAGTTCAATCGCCTTTTGGGCCTCTTCGGCTGCCTCTTCATGTTCGCCGAGCACAGGATAAATGAAGCCCGCCAAGAATGAGTGGGGCTTCCACTCGCGAGGATAAGCTTGTGCCCAAGCCTCGCAGGTCTGCTGCGCCTTTTTCTGGTTTCCCGTCGCCCGTCCATCGTAATAAGCGGTGATAAAGAATTTCTCGTTGTCGCTGGCACGGTCCCGTAATTCGTAGGCTTTCCTAATGTTTTCCGTACCGGCTTCAGTTTCACCCATGGAACCGTACATGAGCCCGAGCGAGGCGTATGCGATTGCAAATTGGGGGTCGATCTCGACAGCCTGTTGGAAAAAAGGAATAGCCGCGTCCCCACCCGGAGAGGCGACAACTCTCCAGCCCATGCTATAAGCTTTTAAGGCCTCGAGTGACGAGGTCGTAGCCTCGGCGAGCGGAGTGTCGTGCTTTTCGACTGTCACCAACGATTCTCCGACTCGCGTTCTGAACTTACTCGCAATTTCAGTCAGAGCATTCAGTACGTCTTCTTTCCTTGCCACTTCCACCTGCTCTTCATCGAGGATGTCTCCCGTGCGACAGTTCTTTGCGCGTAACCCCAATACGTACTGGCTTCCGAGATTTGCGATCGAGCCGTCGAGTACAGCGGCGCTCGCGGTGCGCTCGCACACTTCATGGGCGAGGTCTGGTGTAAGCCGCGCATCGGATGACTGGCCCATCAGGGAGAGCGTGTGCAGGATACGCTCCTCTGAAATGAGGCTCAGGAAAGGCGACTGTTCCAACTGCACGGCAATACCTTGCCGCAGGGTCCCGTCAAACACGGGATCGCCCGTCGTGTTCAGGAAATCGGCGAGGACGATCGTGTCTTTGTCGGTCAGCTTCGGCGCGCGATGGAGATAGAGGTAACCACCAATGGTAAGAACCAGAACAGCCACTGCAGCAAGAACAATGCCTATCCCATGTTTTTTGCTACGACCCGAGGTTTCGGTCCCGGTGGTCGCCGGCAGTTGCGCCGAATCGGTGTCGCGTCTCAGCCGTCGCAGATCAGCTTCTATTTCAGAGGCGTGCTGGTAGCGAAGGTCGAGGTCTTTCTCCAAACACTTACCTATGATTCTTTCCAGTTCGGCCGGCAGGTCCGCATTCACTCGCACGGGGGGGACAGGTGACCGGTTAAGGATGGAGTCGAAGACCACTCCTGTGGTTTCCCCGCGAAATGGCAGCGTTCCGGTTGCTGTCTCGTAGAGCACCACACCGAAGGAGAACAGATCGGAGCGGGAATCCAATTTCTTTCCACGAACTTGCTCCGGCGACATGTAGGCGACCGTCCCCACAGCCGTGCCCGGGTTCGTAGGAGATTCCTCCATCGTCGAGGCGTTCAGGTCCATACCTTCGTCGTTGAGGGAAACCTTGGCCAGGCCGAAGTCGAGGACTTTCGCGTGTCCGCGCTTGGTGACAAAGATGTTCGCAGTCTTGATGTCGCGGTGGACGATGCCAGCGGCGTGAGCCGCATCCAGTGCGTCCGCGATCTCGATGCTCAGCGACAAGATCAACTCGGTTTCCATGGGACGCCCTGCGATGCGATGCTTCAGGGTCACACCGTCCAGGAATTCCATGGCGATGAAAGACTGGGCATCGTGTTTGCCGATTTCGTAGATGGTGCAGATATTGGGATGATTGAGAGCAGACGCCGCTCGCGCCTCCCGGCGGAAGCGTTCCAAAGCTTGCGGATCGCGGGACAGGTCCTCGGGCAGAAATTTCAATGCAACAAAGCGGCCAAGCTCAGTGTCTTCGGCCTTGTAAACCACGCCCATCCCGCCACTGCCCAGCTTTCCCACGATGCGGTAATGGGACACGGCGCGGCCGATCAGGAAATCGTAGTCCTCCTGTGCCTCTTTGCGCTGCTGCTGCGCGAGGGCAAGAGCGGCTGCTTCTATGGCGGGACACTCCAGAAAACTTCCAGCCTGCTGCTGTGCCCGCAGCAGTGAGCGGACTTCGCTTTCCAGGGCTTTGTCACCCGCGCATGCGTGCCGCAGGAACGCAACGCGTTCCTCGGGCGGACGCTCCAGCACCGACTGCAGCAGGCTATCGACTTGTTGCCACCGGTCAGTGTCCATCGGTCGCCCCGCCAGTTAGTTCACGATAGAGCCAGGCCTTGGCGGTGCTCCAGTCGCGCATCACGGTGACGGGCGAGACCTTGAGCACTTCCGCCGTTTCTTCCACGCTGAGTCCGCCGAAGAAACGCATTTCGACGACCTGCACTTTGCGGTGATCGATACGGGCCAGCGCATCCATAGCGTCATCGAGTGCGACCAGATCCGCAGCTCGATCGCCGCCCACGATGGCCGTCTCTTCCAGAGAAACGTGCTGCACCCCGCCTCCGCGTTTCAGATTGTGACGCCGCGAATGATCAACCAGGATGCGCCTCATCAACTGGGACGAAACCGCGAAGAAATGGGCCCGATTCTGCCACTGCATGCTCTTGTAATCGATCAGTCGCATGTAGGCCTCGTTCACCAAGGCCGTCGTTTGCAGGCTGTGGCCGGGGCGCTCGCCTCGCATGTAGCGCCTCGCGAGGCGCCGGAGTTCGTCATAGACGATGGGGGTCAGCCGGTCGAGCGCGGCTCGATCTCCGTCGCTCCAGGCTCGGAGCAACCCGCTCACTTCCCCATTATCGGGAGCCTGCTCCGCTTTGTTCACCGGCTGCTCTGAGTTCCCCATAGCCGCCCGCACGGGAATCATACCTTGCCAAGCCAGCCCTTCAAAGATAAAGAGATTTCCCGTGATAGTTCCGCGCTACAGATTGCGCCTACTTGGACAAGAGCGAAATGAGCTCAAAGATCAACCGCATACAACGCGGACAAAACTTAGGAGGCCACATGAAATCCCAATCTCTGCTGTCGCTTTCGGCGGGGTTACTCGCGGTGCTGGCGGTTCCACCGACCGCTACCGCGCAGGACACCCAGCAACGTACCCTCCCTGCTGCCCACTACACCGTCACCGACCTCGGCACGTTGGAGGGCGGAACGTTTAGCCAACCATTCTCTATTAACAGATATGGTCTAGTGAGTGGCTCGTCGAGCCTCCCGGACGGCACTCAGCACGCAGCCCTTTGGCTGGAAGAACTGAAGGTCGACATCGGCGTGCCCGGACTCGGCGGACCGAACAGCATTGCGTTTGGCGACAACGAAAGATTCCAATCCGCCGGTGAAGCTGAAACCTCTATTCCGGATCCCAACCGCGAAGATTTCTGCGGATTCAGTACGCACCTCACCTGTTTACCTTTCCTGTGGCAGGACGGGGGAATGATTCAGCTCCCGACACTCGGTGGCAACAACGGCGTGGCTATGGCGATCAGTAATCGGGGAGAAGTGGCCGGATTTGCCGAGAGCTCGACACCGGACTCAGGCTGCCCAGCTCCCCAGGTTCTCCACTTTAAGCCTGTTGTCTGGGAAAAAAGGGTGATTCACAAACTGCCTACGTTTGGAGGCGATCCTGATGGCGTCGCCCAGGAGATCAACGACAAAGGAGAGGTTGTCGGCGGGTCGGGCAATTGTGCAACCTTCAACTCGAATTTCCTCTACAACCTCGTACCGGTTCATGCCTTGCTCTGGGAAAAAGGCAAAGCGACTGATCTCGGCAATCTCGGCGGCAAAACGGGACGGGCTGGCGGAAACATCGCCTATGACATTAATGACCAAGGCCAGGTGGTCGGTAACTCGGACCTGCCGGGCGACGCAACTTTTCACGCCTTTCTCTGGACCAAGCGAACTGGGATGCAGGATTTGGGCACACTCTCCGGGGATGTAGCCAGCGTCAGCATCAGCATTAACGATGCCGGCTCGGTGGTTGGCGCGTCCCTGGACGCGAACTTCAACCCGCGGGCGTTTCTATGGGAGAAAGGCCTGATGACCGACCTCAACACCCTGATTGCGGGTGATTCTCCCCTGTATCTACTCACTGGTTGCTCCATCAATTCCCGCGGGGAAATCACTGGCTTGGGTCTGACCAGCACCGGTGAAATCCACACCTATCTGGCGACCCCGACACACGGTGTTGCGACCAGCGAGAGCACTTCACAAGACGTGATGAGCCGGAGGATTCTGAGCGACGATGCCCGCAATCTGCTTCAGCAACAACTGCGCTTCGGCCGATACGGAGCCCGGTTTATGAGGTTGCAATAGTGATGCTGGTTTACCGCCAGAGTCCGATGGCCGAGAAGTGATGGAAAGAGGCCGTGGTTGAGATGGCAGGATACGTCTTGCTCTCTCTTCTCTCTTAGCATGTACCTCAGTTCGAGATCGAAAACTCATTCCCGAGAACTGTTACCTGAGCGTTTCGGGTGGATCGTTGGCAGCGCCGGAAGTTATTCCAGACCTCAAACCTTGCGCGCACTCCAGAGACGAGCTTCGAGGACGTGTTAGAAACGATAAGTCGGCCTAGCTCCCTCGAAATAGCCTTCAGCGGTCGTAAGAGAACAAAGAGATTCTCCCCGCGGAGTGGTGTCACTTTACGGCGTGGCGGAACTTTATTGCAATCGATGTTTACGTGCGCACGCCTACTGGCGATTGCAAGGGTTCATAGCCTCCTGAAAAGTCGGCGAGACCACTTATTGGTGTTAGCAGCATTGCGCGGTCGGTTCCTGGGCCGTGGGGGGAGTGGTAATCGGCGTTAGCGTGACCTCATACCCCAAGTTTTTCAGCTTCTTAACCAGTCGGTGTTGCATAGTGTCCGCGTTGCGCCGATCGAAATAGTCTCCTCCCAGTTCCTGATATGTGCACTGTCGTTTGGCCATGTAATAGGCCATGACCAGCATCGTGTGGGCCACTGCCACGATCGTCCTTTTCTTGCCCTTGCGCACAATCAGGTGATGATATTGCGCCGCTAGATACGTATTCTTGGTGCGCGAGGCAGCCCAGGCCGCTTGGCAGAGAGATCGTCGTAACCAAACGCTGCCTTTGGGTGTCTTCCCGGAGAGACGCTTCCCCGCGCTTTCCTTGTTCCCAGGACAGAGCCCCGCCCATTTGGCAGCGTGGCCCGCGCTGGGGAATTGATCCATATTGGCTCCCATTTCCGCCACCAAGGTCGTAGCCGTCAGTTCGTCGATCCCTGGGATCGTATCCCAGAACTCGACCACGGTTTGTAGGGGACTCTTCACGGCTGTGGCCACAGCTTCCGCCCCCGCGCCTGGAGCTTCCAACTCTGCGGTCACGGTGTCCTCTGGCGGAACCGATGCCGGCTCCACTTGGGCGAGTAAGCATCGGATCTCCGCTTCCAACTGACTGAGTTGCTTCTCGCCGAATTGCACAGACTCCAGCAAGAACTTCAGTTGGAAACGATGGTGATCCGTGATATGACCCTCCAAGGCCAACTGCAACTCGGCACGCTTCTCCCGCAACCGCCCCAGCGCCAGTGCTGCCAGCTGTTCGGGGTTCTGTTGTCCTTCCACAACGGCGTGCAGTATGTGGCGCCCCGAGACCCCTAGCACATCACTGGCCACCGAGCCCAGCTTGATATTGGCGTCCTCCAACACCTTCTGGATTCGATTGGCAAAGGTCGCCAGCATCTGCCGGATTTTCACTCGCATCCGCGTCAAGTCACGCAAACGCCGAATGGTCTGCGGCGGGACAAAACTCGCCTTCAATAAACCGTGCTGTAGCAGGTCGGCAATCCACTCGCTGTCTTTCTGGTCCGTTTTTCGTCCCGGCACTTGCTTGATGTGATGCGCATTCACCAAAAGCAAACGGAACTTGTTCTCCGCTTCCAAGATGTTCCACACCGGTTTCCAATAAACTCCGGTAGCCTCCATGGCAATCGCCTCCACCCGAAGACTCGCTAACCAGGTGGCCATCTCCCTCAGGTCGCGGGTCATCGTCCGGAACTTTCGTTTTTCCGAGCGCCATTCCCCATACTCATCGATCAACAACACACAGGTCGTGACACTGTCCTTGTGTACGTCCATGCCGCAACAACGTTGGTAAACTATCCGCATGACAGGCTCCTTATTCTGAACCCGGTCGTGGGGGACGCCAGGGGTTGGTTGAGTCTCCCTCTCGTGCTCTGGTAATACCAGCGACAATCCGTTGTTCCGTGCAGCGTCCAGGCCAAACTTAGCTGCGGGCTCTACTCCGCGCCAGTCTAGTTACGACCTTCAGTCCACAGTCCAGGTTCAGATGGAGCCTACCAAAGAGATCCCCATTTCATGATCCGTTGTGAGCCTGGGATCATGAGAAACTTAGCTAACGCTGGCCGAACACCACAAAGCAGAACGGTTACTCCGCGTGCTTCCATGCCATGCAGGAAATGATCAAAGCGTTCGAGCGAAACCATGTCGGGATTGCGGGTGCGCTTAAGACGTAACACGACGAAGCGAATGTCTTCGTCCTCGGTGCGGCGCTTCAAATGATCAAAGCAACGGTCGAGCTCCGGGGCTGCGCCAAAGAACAATTCGCCTTCCAAATCGTAGAGCACCATAGCGGTGCAAGGCCGGTCCTCCGGAAGGCGTTCCCGGACCACTCGGTCGCTGCTCACAACCAACTCGGTCCAACGCAACAGCGCGGCGCGAGGAACAAACATCAGAATCGATAAAGCCACTCCAATCAGGATGGAAAATTCAACGCTGATGAAGATCGCAGAGAAGGCAGTAACCAAAACTAAGGCGGCATCGTAGCGCGAGGCCCGCATGGCATAACTCAATCGTTTCCAATCGACCAAGCGGACGGCTGTGACCAGGAGCAGTCCCGCCAGAGCGGCTTTGGGAATGTATCGGGCGAAGGGCGCGAGTGCAACTACGACGAGTGCGACCGTTCCCGCCGCGAAGACTCCAGAAACGCGGCTCACGGCCCCGGCTTGAAAGTTAATGGCAGAGCGCGTCAACGAGCCGGAACCCGGCAAGCATTGGAAAAATCCCCCGGTAAGATTGGCCAGACCCTCAGCCAGACACTGTCGGTTGTAGTCGAGCGACTGGCGCGTCGTGTTGGCAATCGATTTTGCGATCGCCAACGCCTCTAGGAGTCCGAGAAAAGCAATGGCCAACGCGCTTCCCGACATTTCCTTCACCCACCAGAACTGAATCCGGGGGATATGCGGCATCGGAAGATTGCGCGGGACGCTACCAACAACAGAGATAACGGTTGTTCCATCAAGCGCCGGCTTGGACCAGCCGAAGGCGGCGGCCAGAAGTGCCGCAACAATCAGCGCCATCAGCATGTCAAATTGCGGCAGGCGATATTTACGCGCCAAGTGCCTGAGCAGGATGACGAGAACGATGGTTCCCACCCCGATGCCGAGGGCCCTTGGATTCACGTAGCCGCTGCTAAGTGTCAGCCAAATGCGGTAAAGCACATGCTGCTGCCCGGTTCCACGATCGCGCAAGCCAGTCAGATTGCCCAGTTGGGTTAGTCCCACCAAAGTGCCCGCCCCAGCCATGAAACCGATCACGACGGACTCCGAGATGTAGCGTGTTAAGTCTCCGAGTTTGAATATCGCGATCAGGATCTGGATACAGCCGATCATGATCCCCAACAGGAACATGGCCTGGTAAGCTTCGAGCCGCGCGTCGTGATTGAAGAACCCGAGGGCGCTGAAAACCACGAGCGAAATCGCGTTCGTGGGGCCGTTGATCAGATGCGAGGACGAACCGAAGATCGAGGCCACGAGCGTGACCACAATGGCGGAATACAGCCCAAACCGCGGGTCGACACCCGCGATGAGAGCGTAAGCCATGGCTTGTGGCAACGAGATCGCCGCGACGGTCACTCCGGCGAGCAAATCGTTGCGTGTATTTCCCCAGGAGTAGTTAAACTTCATTCCGATTTACCCCGCCCGTTGTGCGATTACGACACATTCGGTCCGTAGGCCGATAGCCTTCTGGCTGACCGCATTAGTCCACGGAATGAGTGCCAGGGGGAGGGAACAGATCAAATTCGCGCAGTAATCAGGCAGCCTTCCCGATTGCGCTAGCGCCTTCCACTTCAATCAGTTTTCCGGAACGAACGTCATAGACGAATCCGTACACTGGAATCGACTTCGGCACCAAGGGGTGGTAGCGAATGCGCTCTACATCGTCGATGACAGCCTGCCTTTGGTCTCGGATGGTCAGCCACTCGATATACTCGCCGGCTTTGGACCCCGGACCATGGCCTACATCATGAAAGCCGTTAGGTGTTAACTCGGCGGTCTCCAGACTCGAAGCCAGCAACCCACGCATGACTTCATTCGTGAAGAACTCCATCCCGCAGTCGGTGTGGTGGATGACAAAGAATTCACGTGTGCCGAGCAGTTTGTAGCTGATTACAAGTGACCTGATGGCATCGTCACTGGCCCGTCCACCCGCATTGCGGATCACGTGCGCGTCCCCTTCGGCCAGGCCGGCATATTTGGCAGGATCGAGCCGGGCATCCATGCAGGTGAGAACTGCAAAGCGGCGGGCTGGCGGCAGAGCCAGTTTGCTCTTGTCTCCGAAATTAGAGGCGTAGGACCTGTTCGAGGCAAGTATTTCCGAAAGGATCTGACTCATTTGAAATCTCCCCAGTTGATCAACTTGGCTAACGGCTCACTGCAAGACCATTCTCACGACTGCAACACAACTGTTTCGTCTTAGATAAATAGACGGGTTGCGGTCCCGAATCTCGTTTGAAGCTGTGACGGCTTCCTCTTCTTCGCCCGAATCGACTGCTTCGAGAGCCCTTTCCTCCGGCTGAGACGAAAACCGGTGGAACCACAGCAAAATGAACAAGGTGGCTAAGATCCACCACAGAAACCAGGTCTTCTGAAGGAAAACGATCACGGAACTCCTCCACAGTCTCCCGCTGACCACCACGAAAGTGTCATTTCAGCCGAGCCTTCGCAGTATACTATATAGTCGATGGAACTACTAGACATAGGAGATTAGCGCCATGATACGCGTGTTATCTGCGGTGGTGTTCCTGATGCTCGGCGTTGTCGGTAATTCGTCAGAGGCGCCGACGACTACAGTCAAGCCGCCGGAAGTCACGGTTCTCCAGAACAGTCCGGGTCAAGCCGATGGGCTCATCTTTATCGCGCCCAAAGGCGCAGGCATCGGCGGTGGCCCCCAGCCGGGCCCGGTAGGGCCTGAAATCGTGGACAGCAGTGGCCGCGTCATCTGGTTCTCCGAAGTGACAAACGGTCAAGTCGCAGCCGACTTCCGCGTTCAGTCCTATCGTGGCAAGCCGGTGCTGACGTGGGCACAACAGAGCAACTTCGGGAAACTCGCGGGGGGTACGTCGGTGAACTACATCCTCGACGACACCTATCACATCATCGCCACTGTGCGTGCCGGCAACGGACTCAACGCGGATGCCCATGATTTCCTACTCACGCCCCAAGGCACAGCCCTTATTACCATCTACGACGTTGTGACGGCCGACCTGTCCTCGGTTGGTGGATCGAAGAACGCCCAGGTGTGGGAGGGATCGATCCAGGAAATCGATGTCGCAACCGGCAAAGTAATCTTTGAATGGCACAGCCTGGACAAAGTTGGATTCGACGAGAGCTATTGGCCACTGCCAGACTCGTCGACAGCAGCCTGGGACTATATCCACATCAACGGCATCGCACTCGACGACGACGGCAACTTGCTGCTCTCGGCGCGTCACACCTCGACCGTCTACAAGCTCGACCGCCACACCGGCGCAGTGATCTGGCGACTGGGAGGCAAGAAAAGCGATTTCCGGTTCGGACCGGGAGCCAGCTTCTTTTTTCAGCATGACCCTGTGGTGGCAGGGCCCAATACCCTGCACATATTCGACAACGAAGTGAATCCCAAGCCGGTCATGACGTGGTCGCGCGTCATCTGGCTGAAACTCGATTTGTTGGCAAAGACTGCTACGCTCATCCGCTCCCTCGATCACCCCGATCATCTTTCAGTGCTCTCGCAAGGCAGCGCCCAACCGCTGGAAAATGGCAATACGTTCGTGGGATGGGGTGAGCCGGGCCGCTTCTCGGAGTTCGACTCCAATGGACGAATAATTTTCGACGCTACTCTACCGAAGGGCTACGACACGTACCGAGCCTACCGTTTCCGTTGGCCGCCTGATCGAAGATGACGCGTTTCATAGGCGCTGCCTTGGTTGCAGTCATTGAAGAGAAGGGCAAGATGTTTTCTCCTGAAAGGAAATAGTTTTCCCCTGGCCTCAGTGCTCTTGGAGGCGGTTCAGGTTAAGTCCTTGAATCGCTGAAGCTTCCGATAGGCTCCTAACTTGCAAGTCTAGTATTGACATAGAGATAGTGTTGGTGAGGTTGTTGCGATGCTCACGAATCAAACTGACCGAGATCAGAAAGTGTCCCAGCTCACCGTCGCAATCGTCGGAGGGGGATTCACAGGAACGACGCTCGCGGCTCAGCTATTGCGCGCCTCAGGCGGCAGCGTCTCTGTAGTACTCATAGAGCGGGGCGCGCGCTTTGGCCGCGGCGTAGCGTACAGCACTGAATGTACGGAGCATTTGTTGAATGTCCGGGCGAGGAACATGAGCGCCTATCCAGACGATCCGGAACACTTTCTTAAGTGGGCGCGTCTGAACCACGCCCCCGGCGCTTCTCCTGACGATTATCTTCCGCGACCGTTGTACGGTCAGTACGTTGCATCCGTGCTGCAGCAAGAGATCGAACGTTACCCCGGCCAGGTCGAACACGTGCAAGACGAAGCCGTCTCGATCGTTCGTATTGGCGAGACCGCAGAGATCAGTCTTCGCGGCGGCCGCACTCTGTTCGCTGACAAGGTGGTGATCGCACTCGGGAACTTTCCACCGGGCGATCCCCGACTCCCGGGAAGAACGCCACACAGTCAGCGTTACGTTTCGAATCCATGGAAGTCTAGCGAGCTGGGCAATGTCGCTCAGCACGAGAGTGTTCTGTTGGTTGGTTCCGGCCTTACCAGCGTGGATGTCGCGATCACCCTGCGTGAGCGTGGATTCCGCGGGACCATTCACGTCCTCTCCCGCCGCGGCCTATTACCGCAGACTCACAAAGCGACTGCTCCTTGGCCGCCATTCTGGGATGACCAATCTCCCAGAACTGTTCGCGGGCTCTTACGTTTGATTCGCACGCAAGTGGAAGCCGCGAAAAAAGCAGGCAGCGGCTGGCGCGCTGTGATCGACTCCCTTCGACCCTTCACGCAAGAGATCTGGCGTTCTCTCTCGTTGAGGGAGCGACGCCGTTTCCTGTGCCACGTGCGCCCCTACTGGGATGCGCATCGTCACCGGATCGCGCCCGCGATCGGTGCTCGGATAGCTTCGCAAATTCAGGTTGGCCAGATCGAAATCCATGCCGGCCGCATCAAGGCATACGCCGAAGACCTCGATGGAGTCGACGTGACTTACCGCGACCGCCAGTCCGGGCAACTTGAGCGGCTACGCGTAGACCGCGTAATGAACTGCACCGGTCCCGAAAGTGACTGCCGCAAGGTGGACGATCGTTTGCTGACAGATCTCATGCGACAGAAACTGGCTCGACCGGACCCGTTGTTCCTGGGACTGGATGTCTCTTCGAACGGCGCCTTGATTGACGCTAACGGCGCAGCTTCGAAGCTTCTTTATGCCATCGGCCCAGTTCGCAAAGGCAGCTTGTGGGAGACCATCGCGGTTCCGGAACTTCGAGTCCAAGTATCCGGGCTGTCAAGGCTCTTGCTTACCGTTCGCAAGTCTGAACAGCCCAAGCCTGAAGAATATCCTCAACCTCCGCGGCTAGAACCGATTGCTGCGCTCCCTCGGCAGCGAAAGGGAAGAGGTATCTACTTCGAGCAGTTTTACCTGGGCTGTTTGGCCCACGCTTCTTACTTGCTGGCGTCAGAAGGAGAAGCGGTCGTGGTCGATCCTCAGCGGGATGTGGACATGTACCTGAAGGCCGCCGAGCAGCACGGACTCAGAATCCGCCACATCTTTGAGACCCACTTGCATGCCGACTTCGTTTCAGGACACCAGGAACTGGCCGCACGCACTGGAGCCAAGATCTACATCGGTCCCAACGGCCGTGCTACGGTTCCCCACTCAGAGGTGCACGACGGTTTCGAGTTGCGCGTGGGAAACATGCGAATCAAAGTTCTGGAGACGCCTGGGCACACCCCGGAGAGCATTTGTCTGGTAGTCACGGATGAAGAAATATCTCCTAATCCCTTGGCAGTTTTAACGGGCGACACACTGTTTCTTGGAGATGTGGGGCGCCCCGACCTGTCGAAAACACATACGCCGGAAGTACTGGCCAGCATGCTCTACGACAGCCTTCATAACAAACTGCTCAAGCTCGCAGAAGATGTCATCGTTTATCCTGCGCACGGAGCCGGTTCGCTGTGCGGACGCAATATGCGCGCGGAACGTTCTTCTACCATTGGCACGGAGCGGCTTACCAACTATGCTCTGCAGATTAAGAACAAAGAAGAGTTCATCCAGCAACTGACCACCAACTTGCCGCCCCGTCCCGAATACTTTCCTCAGGACGCACAGATCAACCGAACAGGCGCGCCAGCGTTGGCCGAACTGGCCACACTTTCCCCAGTTTCCGCGGAAGAGCTGTGGTCCTCGCCGGATGATGGAGTGATTGTGTTGGACGTCCGCCCGGGCGACCAGTTTGCCGCCGGGCATGTACCCGGCTCGATCAACATTCCACTCTCGGGACAATTTGCTTCCTGGGCAGGCATCCTGCTGGGGTTATCCTCTCGGCCGTTGCTGGTCGCAACATCGCCGGAGCAACTGTTTGAAGCGCGGATGCGTCTGGCTAGAGTCGGCATTGATGACGCACGCGGATACCTGCAAGGCGGGATCGAGGGCTGGGTTCGAGCAGGGTTGGACCTGGCCGAGCTTCCGCAAACCACAGTGCGACAATTGAATGAACATTTTGGCGCGGATAAGCCTCATTTGCTGGACGTGCGTCGGAAGCCAGAATGGGAAACAGGGCACATTGAAGGAGCGGCTTGGTGGCCGTTGGAGGACTTCAGAACATCCCTCCCGCAGGTGGATCGCAACGCGCCGATTGCCGTCCTTTGTAAGGGCGGCTACCGGAGCATGATTGCTTGCAGCTGGTTGCGGCGAGAGGGCTTCCGCAACGTCACGAATGTAATCGGCGGGTTCGACGCCTGGGAAGAGGCACGACTGCCATCCGTGACCGAAGTGCCCATCGCCGTTTAGCTCGTTCCAGAAACATCAATACTGTGGAAATCAAATCAGAGGGTTCCCTGCGATTTCGTGGGATAATCGCGGCATCATGGAAACCTCAAGTCTTGATCTCCTGTACTTGGAGAGGGATCCATCTACTAAGCAGCCCTCTGCCTGTATCTCCGTGAAACCAAACTCTCGTCACGATTACGGGGGCATCGGGGCTGATAAGCTGATTACGGCCCCGTGCTTGAGTTTCATCGCACTGGATGCCGAAATCAGAAGGCTCCACGCGGAGCTCGATGAAATCCGCTCCCGCGCGAAGAAGAAGTTCTATAGAGCGCAAGCTTCGACAGCGGGCGCGTGAGCGTGCACTTCCAAACCACGCCCACCCGGCTTGAGCAGTCGATCCTGACTTTTCCCTCGCCCCTAGATTTCCCACAATGGCGATGGGTTAACTTGACATTAGCCCCCGGAAGCGTTACATCTCATCAGGAATTCTCCACGCAACGAGATAGTGTGTCTGATTTTCTTACGTTTCGCACGGAGAGGCAGATCAAGTCCAAGAACGTCGTGATGCGAGCCACAGACAATCCCGTCGGTAGCACCTACCGTTTCCACGTGAAGGACGTTGCCTCTGCCCAACCGCACACCGAAATCTCTGTGTATCGTATTCGTCAAGCATTCCCCTTTTGCGACTGAGGAGCTAATCCATGCCTGAGAAAGCCGAAGTCCGTCATACGCTGAGCGAGCAGCAGGCGCGCCAGCTTGCGAACGTCACCAAAACGGTCCCCATGATGGAGGTGATCACGCCGCGCTGGCTGGTCACTTTCTTGTCGTGGGTGCCCGTTGAAGCCGGCACCTATCGTGTCAACAAAGTGAAAGTCACCCGCCCGGGTACGCGGACCATTGAGTGCAGCCCTGACGAAGAAGTCGACTTGCCAGAGATTTACGTAGACTACGAAGAGAAGCCGCGTGAATATACGCTCAACGCAGTGACCACGGTTCTCGATGTGCAGACTCGCATTTCGGATTTATACCGCAGTCCGCACGACCAGATCAGGGAGCAACTGCGGCTCATGATCGAGAAGGTCAAAGAGCGCCAGGAGAACGAACTGGTCAACAATACCGAATACGGTTTGATCCATAACGTTGCTCCTGAGTTCAAGGTTAAGGCAAGAAAGGGAGCACCCACGCCGGACGACCTCGACGAACTGATCGCGAAGGTGTGGAAAGAGCCATGCTTCTTTCTGGCACATCCACGAGCGATCGCCGCGTTCGGACGCGAGTGCACCCGCCGCGGCGTTCCGCCACCCACGGTGAATCTGTTTGGCTCCCAGTTCTTGACCTGGCGTGGCATCCCGCTGGTGCCTTCCGACAAGCTGGCAGTCAAGAGTGAGAAGACCAACATTTTGCTGTTACGAACCGGCGAGAAGAGGCAGGGGGTCATCGGTCTGTTCCAGCCTGGGCTGCCAGGCGAGGTTTCGCCTAGTTTGTCCGTTCGATTCATGGGGATTAATCACAAGGCGATCGCCTCGTACCTGATTTCGCTCTACTGCTCCATCGCAGTCCTGACGGAAGACGCCATCGGGGTACTGGAGAACGTGAATGTCGACCAATACCACGAGTACAAGTGATCGCTTCGAGGCCGACTCGCTGACATCGTCTCCCGCACAAGAGAAAGGCGTGCAGAAGGTTAGTGCGTCGCCCTTCGCGGCAACTCTCCCCGATCCGGCAGTGCTTGCGCGGCTCGCGAATGAGTTTTTCGCAGCGCTGCCCGGCGCGGCGGAGCCTCTGGGCGCGAGCGTGCCAGCAGCCTCGCCGAATGATGTCGATCTGCGCGTGCCTTCTGGATCTGCGGCGCGAACCGCCGTGCCGGATTATCAGCGGGAGATGTTCTCCTTTCCGGGCGTGCCGAACTCCGGCTCTGTTCCAGGGCTTCCAGATATGGCCTCGACGGTGCCCATAGGTGCACTGAATGAGGCCGATTTCAGGGCGATTGCCGCTTCATTGGCTGGCGCAGTGGCACTCGTGCCTCAAGTTCCAACTCCCGCGATACTCAGCCCCTCGTCATCTTCGCTTGAAGGAGAGAAGGCCGGGCCCTGGACCGCTGCCCCGCAGTTTCCACCTGCGGTGGAAATGTTTTCTTTTCCAGGCATCCCGGCAATTCCTTCGTCACCGCCGACTGCTCCGCCGAGCGGGTCGGATCTGGCAGCAGCCGCGTCTTCACCAGCGGCCGTGTTGATCCCCGGCGCTCCCGTCCCGCCGACCGCGTATCGGACGCCGGGCAGTTCCGCCGACGAAACCAGAACGGATCCATGGGCGACCGCTCCCAATTTTCCGAATGAAGTTTTTTCCTTCCCGCGTGTTCCGGGTGTGTCCGCCCCAGGTGTTCCGGAACAACGTGTTCCCGAACCGATCGTGTCGCAGCCGAGCGTACCGGCGAGTTCTATCTCGCTTGACACGCCGCCTTCGGCCAATGCTCCTCAGTCGATTCCCGCGATCCCCAATGCCGTTCAATCGCCTGTGCTTCCGGAAAGCGCTGAAAGTTTTGCGGACGCGGGACGAGCGGTGTATGGAAAAGCCGCGCCAACATCTCCGCCCGTCACTGAGATGTTTTCTTTCCCTGGCGTGCCCGGCGCGCAGTCTCCCCCAGGCGTTCCAGTTCTGCCTTCGTCAGTGCCGACGAGGCCTCCAACTGAAACCGATCTTCGCGCGCTGTATTCTGCGCTCCCTGGTACATCCGCAGCCACGACGCCCCCTGGCGTTCCGCAGCCCGCGGTTCCCAGTGTCCCCGTCAATACTTCCTATGAGGAAGGAACACCGAAACAGTCTGCCTCTCTGCCAAAAGGCGTCGAGTCCTATGAATTCCGTCCCGATCTGGCCCCAGGGGAGCTTGGCGTCGCCAAGCGTCCACTCGATCCTCGGCTGATTCGCCAGGATTTTCCGATCCTTCAGGAGCGCGTGCACGGACGGCAGTTAATCTGGCTCGACAACGCCGCTACCACCCAGAAGCCGAACGCCGTGATCGACCGTTTGTCGTATTTCTATCAGCACGAGAACTCCAACATTCACCGCGCGGCCCACACTCTGGCTGCCCGCGCTACTGATGCCTATGAGAGCGCACGCGAAAAGACGCGCCGCTTTTTGAACGCTTCTTCAACTCGCGAGATCATTTTCGGTCGCGGTACAACCGAAGGCATCAATCTCGTTGCTCAGGCGTGGGGACGCCGCAACGTGCAGAAAGACGACGAGGTGGTCATCACCTGGCTTGAGCACCACGCCAACATCGTACCCTGGCAGCAACTGTGTGCTGAGAAGGGTGCTCGCCTGCGAGTGGCGCCGGTGAACGACCGCGGCGAAGTGATCCTCGGAGAGTACGAGAAATTGCTGGGACCACGCACACGGATTGTGTCGTTCAGCCAAGTCTCGAACGCTCTCGGAACGATCACACCAGCGCGCGAGATGGTAGAGATGGCCCACCGTCACGGCGCGCGCGTGCTGGTCGATGGTGCGCAGGCTGTCTCTCACATGCGCGTGGACGTGCAGGTCCTCGATTGCGACTTCTACGTTTTCTCTGGACACAAGATCTTCGGTCCCACCGGGATCGGCGCTGTCTACGGAAAGCTGGACGTGCTCGACCACATGCCTCCCTGGCACGGCGGCGGCAACATGATCGTGGATGTCACCTTCGAGAAGACTACTTACCAGACAGCACCGGGGCGCTTTGAGGCGGGTACGGGAAACATTGCCGATGCCGTCGGACTGGGTGCAGCTCTCGATTATGTAGATCAGATCGGAATGGAAAGCATCTCGGCCTACGAACATGAATTGCTGATTTATGCGACCGAAGGACTTCTAACTGTCCCTGGTCTTCGGCTGATCGGGACCGCGCGCGAGAAGGCGGGTGTGCTGTCGTTCGTTCTCGACGACGTCCGCACAGAGGACGTAGGAGCCGCCCTGAGTCAGGAAGGTATCGCGGTACGTGCCGGGCACCACTGCGCTCAGCCTATCCTGCGCCGCTTGGGCGTCGAGAGCACCGTCCGCCCGTCACTGGCGCTCTACAACACACGCGAAGAGATCGATGCGCTGGTCGCGGCGTTACTGCGCATCCAGGCGAATCGGGGACATCGCGAGTTGTAATTTACGCCTGGAGGCGACCGGCCGCCTCGCTCGCTGCAATATCGCGTGACGGATCAGGTTTTAGGCTGCAAGCGCCGAAGTCGGAATCTGCAGTGCCTGGTTGCGCAGTGCATCAAAGAGAATACTCGTCAGGTAGCGTTCGCCGAAATCCGGCAGAACCACTACGATCAGTTTTCCCGCATTGTCCTTCCGAGTTGCGACTTTGAGAGCGGCAACTACCGCGGCTCCCGACGAAATGCCCACTAGAAGGCCCTCTTCCTTCGCGAGTCGGCGCGCCATGTTGATGGCCTCGTCGTTGGTTACCGTAACAATTTCATCGATGTAGTCGCGGCGCAGAATGCTGGGTACAAAACCAGCGCCGATGCCCTGTATCTTGTGGGGCGAAGGCTTACCGCCCGAGAGGACGGGACTCTCCGCCGGTTCGACGGCGACGGCCTTAAACGACGGCTTCTTCGGCTTGATGTACTGGCAGACGCCGGTAATAGTTCCGCCCGTGCCGATGCCGGAGATCAGAATGTCGGCACGCCCCTCCGTGTCATTCCAAATCTCGGGCCCGGTGGTCTCAAAGTGAATCTTGGGATTGTCCGGATTGTCGAACTGCTGCAGCATGAAACCGTTTGGGGTTTTAGCGAGAAGCTCCTCAGCTTTGGCGACCGCACCCTTCATACCGTTCGGCCCCGGGGTAAGTACAATTTCAGCGCCGAAGGCAAGCAGCAGGACGCGCCGTTCAAGACTCATGGTTTCGGGCATCGTCAAAATGAGCTTGTATCCTTTTACAGCTGCAACAAAAGCCAGTCCGATGCCCGTGTTGCCACTGGTCGGCTCGATCAGTACGGTTTTGCCAGGCTGAATTTTCCCGGCCCGTTCGGCCTCGGTTATCATGCTCACGCCAATGCGATCCTTTACGCTGGCGCAAGGATTCGAGCTCTCCAGTTTCGCAACAACTTGAGCGGCGCAGCCGTCTGTTACTTTGTTAAGCCGCACGAGCGGCGTGTTACCGATCAGCTCTGTGACGTCACTTGCGATCTTCATGGTCGAGTTGTCCTCCAAGATTCGGAAATTCGGTAGATGCCTTTCGCCTAACCCTACTAAGGCTACTAGCATACTAATATTATGATCTGTGATCCAAATCACCATGAATGAGCAGTCAAGCCGCCTAGATACTAAGCGAGTACAGTACAGAGGCCCGCTACTGTGAGCTCCCTAGCTGGAACTTGGCTGTACGGATTTCTGAGTCCGCAGTGATTACTGCACTGTGCTCACGCTCCGACAACCTGAGGAAGTCGAGACAGTTCCTCGTCGGTGCTGTCGTTGGGGACTGAGCATCCCGGCGTCAGAATGAACTTGCTGCCAGCCACATTCCTGGCGGTCTGCCATTGGTTGCGGATCTGCTCCGAGGAGAGATCTTTGTAATTCTTCTCATCGATTCCGGTGGCAATCGTCTGCGAGAACTTGCTGCGCACAGTGCTAACTGACACGCCGCTGGACTGGACAGACCAGTTGACGACCGGGGCCTGGAAGTCGACAAACTGGTCAATATATTCATTCTCCCAGTGCAAATGCAGGAAGTTCAGCTTGGCGCTGGAGGTCGCGGCAAAGAACCGCTTGTCAAAGGGCGCGCTGAATTTGGCATAGTCTGCCGGTGAAAGCTCCGCGCGGTTGGCGTTCGCAATCGAAAAGAGAACCCCCGAGGCGCCCGCAGCAAAGGCGCGCTTGGCGTGATTAATGTGCGACTGCGTCAGTACATCAAGGGCGTCGATCAGTCGCTGCGGGTTCTCCTGCTGGAGGCGAACGACCTCTTCCTTTGAAGAGAGTTTGACCGCGACCTGCCAGGGATTGAATGCCGTTTCGAGAATGTACGCGTCTCCGTGCAGTCCGTCGCGGATCAGTTCCAAGGCGCGAATCTGTTCAGGGAAGGGATTGTCCAGAACCTTCAGTTCATACCAGTTGCCTACAGGCTTTGGGTATGGATAATCGCTCATCACCTTCACGATATCCGTCTTGTACTTCCAGTGATAATCAAGCGTGGCCTTGGCGTGCTCTTCGGGAGTCTGAGGTCCGAAGTGATGCCAATGCGTGAATGGCGGACGGTCTACATCCTGCCCCGCCAGTGCCCGGTCTACGCGCTCTTTGCGGGTGAGCGGTTCTCGCCCGGCCACCTTTCCCAGAACTGGTTGTGCAACAGCGACACCAGCAGCGGCTGCGGCGGACACGAGGAAGTTTCTACGGCTTATCATGATTGACTCCGGGAAATCCGAATCTCAGTTTCCGCCTTTCGCAACATGAACGTTCTCCGAAAGCAACTGCCCAATCTCGTTGCGCACACTGTCCTTCAAACGTGAATCCAGCTCGCCGCTCGCGTGACTGGTGAAACCAGTGTGGATCGAACACACCAAGCCGTTTCGGCCAACGAAGAATGTCGTGGGCCAGGCATTCAGGTTTTCGGCCTGTGGGATCTTCTCGTTGAGCTGGCTTGGTTCTCCAGCGATCAGGTAAGTGTATTCGATTCCATAGCGCTTAATGAACGCATGGACTCGCGAGAGGCTTTTTAGCTGTTCCGCCGGCTCGAAGTCGAGAGCGACAATCTCAAGGCCCAGACTGTGATACTCCCGGTACAGTTCTTCGAGAAAAGGTGCTTCGTCGTGGCAGTTCGGGCACCAACTTCCGGTGATATTGACTAACACCACCTTGCCCTGAAATTGGTCGTCAGTGTTGGAGACGACGCGGCCGGTCACATCCGGAAAGGAAAAACGCAGCGGCTGGCTCGCGTCTTTCACTTTCGTGTGCTCCGTCGGATCGTCCGGTGGAACAAGATTTCTGGCTCGTGCGTCCGCCGGCCGCAGCGCTACGAATTTTTGTGTGTCATGAAAGCTGTCGATTTGCAATTGCAGGCTACCATCGGATTGCGGTGTGACTTCCACGTAAAACGGACGCTCTCCAGTGAAATGACTGAGGAAGAACTTGCCGTCCTTGAAACTACCCGAGAGGGCGCCCGTGTCACCATCGACCCGCAGAATTGCTGCATCAATCTTCGAGCCTGTCTGGTTCACGACGAAGTGCCACGCCGACTCGCCCTTCGGGCTCTTGACTTGAATTTCCCAAAGCCCAGAGATATCCGGTGCGTGTTGGTCAATGCTTGCAACCGGGGATGGGTCGTGCCGCTTCGCTTGGAATGCATAAGCATTTCCAGAAGCTCCGCCGTAGGTCCCAGTCAATATTCCATCATTAAGGGTCGCTTCAAGCTTCGTGGCGTAACTGTCGAAAGTCAGCACCAGAGAGCCATTCTCGACCGTTCCACTGTTTGACGGGTTGACCCGGTCGTCGCCGTTAAAGAAGTAGCTATGCACCTCCGCTCCGGTGCCGTCGATTTCGATCCTGAATGGAACGGAAACATTGTTCAAGGTGACGGTCGCGTCCCACGTGCCCTTTACAGATTGTCCCGACGCTAAAAGGGTGATGGCAAAGATTGCTAGTACGGTTGCAGAGGCCAGTTTCGCGCTAGAAGCGATATGCATGAAGGAATCCTTTGTGTGCCGGGAAGCCCCGAGGCCTTCCGAGACCTGCCGAGTGTCGCAGGCTGACACCACCTTGTTCAGCGAGCGAACATAGGCTATTATATACATAGACATACTTACTAATGCGAGATTCCAAAGTGCTTGCCATCCGCCATCGCGTTCAACTTCGCTGTCGATGCACACACATCCTCATTTCTTTCCAGTTGTCTTGAGTGTTTTTCAATCGCAATCGACTTGGCTGTTCCTGGATATTTGCATGAAGCCCCAGCCCTTTCTGGTGTTCCTCATGGTTGCACTATTGACCAGCGCGACGGTAGCTCAGAATGGCGCATCGCCACTGGAGGTGGCGCGAAAACCGGTTCGAGTGTTGCTTGTCGTCGCTCACCCGGACGACGAATACGAAGTGGGTGGCACTGTTTATCGAATCAGCAAAGAACTCTTCGGGACCGTCGATCAGGTAATTATCAACGATGGTGAAGCTGGCTACCGATATTCCTCCCTGGCGGTTCCTTACTACGGGATCGACCTGACGAATGAAGCAGTTGGCAGAGCCCGACTCCCTGGTATCCGCAAAGAGGAAGCGCGACGGGCTGGCAGAATCTTGGGCATTCAGCACCAGTGGTTCCTGAACGAGAAAGATGACCGGTTTACGCTCGACGCCGGTGAATCCCTCCAACGGAGTTGGCATGAAGAGCGAATTCTGCGTGTCCTGCAACAGCGATTAAGCAAGGGACATTACGACTTCGTTTTTGTACTACTGCCGTCAGAACAGACTCATGGAGAACACAAAGCGGCTTCGATTCTTGCTCTAGAATCTGTTGAACGGTTGCCGGCAAGCCGACGCCCGATCGTACTGGGCGCACAGGCTGGCGGCGGCGATCCTGCGCCTTACACGTCG
>Ga0208190_1000063_pt1 | contig 39501 bp, 39 predicted proteins | sample June2015DPH_13_1_FD_184708 | JGI IMG/M metagenome (GOLD analysis project Ga0208190, IMG submission 184708) | Peatland microbial communities from SPRUCE experiment site at the Marcell Experimental Forest, Minnesota, USA - June2015DPH_13_10... | ecosystem: Environmental > Terrestrial > Soil >... | reverse complement strand
CGAGCGGCCGCAACTGGAGAGGCTGGAGCGCTTCGAATCGGGGCATCGCTTTCAGATTGGCGACATCGAGGTGAAGCCTTTCACCATTCCTCACGACGCGGCCGATCCGGTGGGGTTCACGTTCCGCGTGGAGGGCGCGAAGGTGAGCGTGGCCACCGACCTGGGCTACCTGCCGGTGAATGTTCGCGACCACTTGCGGGGGTCGGACGTGCTGATCATGGAGTCTAATCACGATGTGGAGATGCTGCGGGGAGGATCGTATCCGTGGGCGGTGAAGCAGCGGGTAGCCAGCAATGTGGGACACTTGTCGAACAAGAAGCTCGCGGATTTCTTCACCAGCGACTATGATAATAGTGCAGCGTTTGTAGTGCTGGCGCATCTATCAGAGCAGAACAATCACCCGGAAATAGCGCGGCGAGAGGCCGAACAGGCGCTGGCCGAGCGGGGCGGGTTGTTTCAGAATCGCGTGCTGGTGGCGGTGCAGTCCGAGGTTTTGCCGCCCATCCGGTTGTAGTCGCTCCAGTATGTAGTTTCTTATGAGTCAGCAGTGCATTGATCCGATTGTGGGCAAGATCCTGGCGGGCTGGCGCTACGACATATCCGGCCTGGCGCCGGAGATGCGCGGCGACTACGAAAGCCACTTTGCGGGATGCGAGCGCTGCCGCGGACGGCAGCGGATGCACCGCATGATTGACGTGGGGTTGATCGCGCTGGCATCGGTTTCGGGCGGTGTGTTTCTGCTGGCGTTTGGAGTGATTCGCCACTTTGGTCCGCGGCACGCCTTCTGGCTGGAGATTGCGGCGCTGGCGGGATTTGCGCTCTCGGCGCTGATCTGGCTGGTGGTAGCCGTAGCCACACCGGCGCCGGTCACGGTGCTGGATGCGGCCAAGCAAGGGGCGCGGCGCGTGCACGACCGCTTGCCTCCGGAGATTCGGGAACGCCTGCCCGAAGAGCTTCGGGTGAAGATTACCGGGACCTAATTCTTAGAGTCCAGCGCAAGCCAGCGAAAAACGATGTTGCTTAAGCGGATTCGGTCTGAAAGATTGCTGGTTACTTCCGGCGAACTGCGCGAGAATGTACGCAATGCGGGGGGCCATCAAAACACTGCGGGCGGTGCAGTGGACCATGCTGGGCAGCATTTTGCTCTATGCTGTCATCGGCGAACTTCTGCGTCACGGGGCTCGAGCCATCGATGCTTCCCTGAGCTACGTTTTTACCACCGCGGGAGTTGCGCTGGTGGGCGTGATTTTCGTGGTGAGGCGCACGCTGGTGCTGCGGTCCGCGGAAAACCTGGTAGTTCACCCCGACGACTCGGCTACGTTAAATCACTGGAAGAGCGGTTACATAACCACCTACGCGCTATGCGAGGCCCTGGCGCTGTTTGGCTTGATCCTGCGTTTCATGGGCTGTAGTTTTCAGCAGAGCCTGCCGTTCTACGCCGGCGGGTTTGCGCTGCTTTTCTTCTTCGGACCGCGAGAACCCGCTAGAGCGTGAAGTGCCCGGCCGGGCCCCCAATTGCCCTACTACGCCTTGATGTGGCAGCTCGCTAACCCGCGCTTCTCCAGATATTGCTGGTGGTAGTCCTCGGCGGGATAGAAGGTGACGGCGGGGACGATCTGGGTCGCAATCGGCTTGGAATAGCGATGGGCTTTTTCCAGCGCTTCCTTCGAGGCTTGCGCCGCGGCCTGCTGTTCCGGCGTGTGGAAGAAGATGGCGGAGCGGTATTGCGTGCCCCAGTCCGGTCCCTGACGGTTGATCTGCGTGGGGTCGTGGTTCTCCCAGAAGACTTTCAGCAGATCGTTATAGGGAACCTGGGCAGGATCGAATTCCACCTCGACCGCTTCGGCGTGGCCGGTGCGATCGGTGCAAACTTCCTTGTAGGTGGGATTGTCGGTGTTTCCGCCGATGTAGCCCACGCGCGTGGATAGCACGCCGGGCAACGCACGGAAGGTGGCTTCCACTCCCCAGAAACATCCCGCTGCAAATGTGGCTTTCTCCATCGTAAGATTGCTCCTTGCAGAACTGGCGCCCCTTCGACCTTGCCCAGGGCAGGCTCCGGCGGCTGTCTGCGTGTCGGGTCGGCGTCTTCGCCCCCACTGAACCCGTCCCTATTAGATGACGAAATCGCGAGAAAGTCACGCGGCCGTCGCCAGATGGGTACCTTGTCGCCTCCCCGGGCAATTGACGCTGCGGAAGGATTCAGGATAAAGTTCGGCAAGGTTGTCGCAGTAGTTGTCCCAGGAGAAGTTCTGTGGTTTCAGGATCCAGCCGCGCCCGGAGTGTGCATAAATTTGCCATCTTTCTGCTTTTGGCGCTGGCAAGTGCGCAGGCGGCGCTGGCGGTGTCGAGCTTCAGTCCGCAGCGGCGTGTCGGCTACACCACGGGCGATCAATGGGAGCCCGCGCTGGCAGCGGATGGCCACGGACACATCTATATTTTATTTCCGCAGTATGGCGCGGTAAGCGACTGTCCGGCTTGCACCTCGCCTACGATGGCTCTGCTGGTCAGCAACGACAACGGATTGTCGTGGCAGGCGCCGCATGCGCTGGTGGCTTCCTCGACCGGCCAGTTTGATCCGCAGATTGTGGTGGATCCGGTGGACCGGCAGACGGTTTACGTTTCCTGGCTGCAGAACAACAAGCGCGACGTGATGGTGGCGAGGTCGCAGGACTTCGGCGCCAGCTGGTACCTGGCGATCGCGGAGCACTCGCGCGACAACGAAGACGCGGACAAGCCAGTGCTGGCGGTGCACGGCGCCGACATATACGTGGGGTTCAATCACGACGAGAATTTTCTGGTGGCCGCGTCGCATGATTACGCGCAGAACTTCGCGTCGGTGACGGTGAATCCGAACGCTGGGCCGGGCTGGTCGCTGGCGGGTGGCGCCACTGTGGATGCGACCGGCGACGTCTTTTTTTCCTGGACGGGCTACGCACGGCACGAACTCAACACTCACCCGGTGAGCATTTACGTGAGCCGGTCGGCGGATGCGGGACGGAGCTGGAACACGGTTCTGCTGGACGTTTCGAGCGCGCCGCCGGGTTGTGCGGCGCAAGGATGCGAGGCCGAATTTCTCGGCGCACAGATTGCGCTGACGTCCGATGCCGCGGGAACCGTCTACGCACTGTGGAATGCGGGCACGACGCACGGCGGACCGGAACGAATCTACTTTTCATCTTCCACCACGGGCGGGGCAAGCTGGTCGGCGAAGGCGGACGTCTCAACCGCGGATGATCAGGTGGAGCACGGGTTTCCGGCGATCACCGCGGGCGCGGCGGGCGATGTGCGCATCGCATGGATGGATACGCGCTACCATGCGGTGCCGAATCAGCCGCTGTGGAATGTTTTCCATCGCAGTTCGAGCAACGGTGGCGCGACGTGGTCGGCCGAGACCCAACTCTCCGGCCCGGCGCGGGGCTACGACTACATCCTGCCTGAGGGCTTTAAGTTTCCCTTCGGCGACTACTTCTCGATGGCGATCGATAACCTCGGGAACACGCATGTGGTGTGGGGCGAGGGCAGCAATTACAAGTCTCCGGGGTCGATCTGGTACACACACGGGCGTTAAGCTCGTTGCTTCTCTACTCCACGATCATGCCGCCAATGAGGTCTGCCAGGCGGGTGATGCCGCGATCCTCGCACCAGGTCTGCAGTTCGTCCACGATCTTCTCGGTGGCGCAGGGATCCCAATAGCTGGCGGTACCGATCTGCACCGCGGTTGCTCCGGCGAGCATGAACTCGGCGACATCGGCCGCGGTTGAGATGCCTCCCATGCCGATGACAGGAATGTTTACCGAGTGCGCGGCATCGTAGACCATGCGCAGGGCAATCGGCTTGATGGCCGGGCCGGAGAGTCCGGCGGTGACGTTGGCGATGCGAGGCTTGCGCGTGTCAGCGTCGATGGCCATGGCCACGAAAGTGTTGACCAGCGAGATGGCGTCGGCGCCCGCCTCCTGCGCGATGTGAGCCATCTGCGCGATGCTGGTCACATTGGGCGAGAGCTTGACGATCAGAGGACGACGGGCCGCGCGTTTTGCCGTGGTCACAACTTCGTCGAGGGAGCGCGGATCGCTGCCGAATTGCAGGCCGCCGTGTGCCGTGTTGGGGCAGGAGACGTTTAGTTCGTAAGCGGCAATGCCTTCGCCGTCATTGAGAATCTCGATGGTTCTTTCGTAGTCTTCGCGGGTGTAGCCGAAGATGTTGGCCAACACAACGATGTTCTTGATCTGCCGGAGCCTGGTCAGCTTTTCTTCTAAAAACGCGGCAGCACCGATGTTCTGCAGGCCGATGGCATTGAGCATGCCGGCAGCGGTTTCCCATAGTCGCGGCGGCGGATTGCCGATCATCGGCTCCCGCGAGAGACCTTTGACCACGAATCCACCCAGCTTGTCGAGATGGACCACATCCTCGAACTCGACGCCGTAACCGAAGGTGCCGCTGGCCGCGATGATGGGATTTTTGAGCTCGATGCCCGCGAAGCTCACGCTGAGATCCGGCGAGGACTTGCCGCCGTTTTCGGAGGAGGATGTCACCGCGGCGCTCCTTCGTTAGGCGATCCGGCGTTCGGAGATCGCGCAGCATTCTCGGCCTGATGTGGCGGGGCAATCGCCTCGGTGAGTACGCGCCCCACGGCGTGAGTAGGAGCATTGATGCCGAGCAGCGACGCGAACGTGGTTGCGAGATCGACCGGCTCGGCGTGGGAGCGATACGTGCCCGTCCGAAACGGCAGTCCGTAGAAAGCCAGGGGCACGTGCGTGTCGTAAGTGTAGGGCGAGGCGTGGTCGGTGCCTCTCGCGGGGCCGACGGTGTAGGACTCCGGGACTCCCATGACATACCAGCCGCCTTCGGGTGAGTAGCTGTTCAAGAACTTTCTGCCGAGAGCGGTTGCGGGGACTTCGCCTTCTGCAAGCTGGGACTTGGTGAAGTAGTCGCGCAGTCCGGCCTGCTTCATCGCTTCGCCGGCAGCGGATTCGGCGTCGCGCTCCTTGAGGTGAGCGGCGGCGAAGGCATCGTGGTCGAGCCAGGCGAGCGGGTAATCGAGCTTGATGTAGGCGGCGGTGTGGCCGGGAGAAAACTTCGCAGACAACGTGCTGTTGATTTGAGCTTCGAGTTTGCCCGCATCCAGATTGGCGGCGGGGATGCGGAGCTTCTTCGCAGCATCGGGCAAGGCCGAAACTCCATGGTCCGCCGAAAGCGCGATCCACACGTTCGCGAGGCCGACCTGATGGCCGAGGAAGGCGAAGAAGTCGGCGAGTTCATGATCGAGCGCGAGCGCCATAGCGGCCATCTCCGGCGAATCGGGACCGACCTGGTGGCCCAGAATGTCGTTCGCGGAAAGACTGATGGCGAGCAAGTCGGTAGCCTGCCCGGCGCCGAGATTTTCGTAGACAACTAATTCCTTGGCGAATTCCAGTTCGTACTCATTGGCGAAGGGAGTGGAGCCGATGACCTCGTAGAAGCCCGCGTCGGAACCGTCTTTACTCTTGCGATGCGCGGTCGAACGCAGAGTATCTCCGTTCGCGTTCTTCCAGTCGCGATCCCAATATTTTGCCACTCGATTGCCGGCATTGAAATCCAGCGCCCACTTGGGCAAATCGTGGCGATAATAAGTCGACGTAATCCAGAAACCACTTTTCGGATCGATCCAATAAGCGGCATCGGCTGCGAAGCCGCCGGGCAGCACGGCGGCGCGGTCTTTCAACGAAAGGCTAAAGACTCGCGCCTGCCCTTGGGTAGCGAGTTTGAGTTCGTCACCCAGAGTGTCAGCCAGAAGGTTGTGCGGCGACGCGCCGGTCTTGTCTTCGGCAATGCCGACAAGCTTGGTGTCATCGTCCTCCACCGAGGTGACCATTTTCTTTTTCTTCGGAGCCCACCATTCGTTCGCCACAATGCCGTGACCATTGCTATAGGCGCCGGTGAAGAGCGTGGCGTGGCCAGGAGCGGTGCGGGTGTTGGCATAGTCGTAGTTGCAGTCGGTGAAGTTGGCGCCATGATCGAGGAGAAGACGGAATCCGCCTTCGCCGAACTGATCGCGGTAGCGCTCCAGATAGTCGCCGCGAAACTGATCGATCACGACCACCACGACCAGCTTGGGATGGGCTTTGTAGGCAGAGGCAAAACTGGCCGGGAGGGAAGCCGCGACGAGGACGGCCAGGAATATCTTCAGCAATGTTCTTAGAAAAGAACGGCGCACCGCACTCGACGGGGGGAGGAATCTCATCGCGAAGCTAGTTTACACAGTCGAACCTTCCCCGCCAAAGTTGGGTGAAGAAATCTACGGGACTTTCGGACGCGGGAGAGGATACTATGGGGCTTCGTGGGGCTCCAAGGCACGGACTGGAAAGGTCTCGAGATTGAAAATCTCGCAAAAGGGACTATACGCATTACAGGCGATGATGACGCTTGCGCGTCAGCATCAAGACGAGGTTGTCAAGATTCGAGACATCGCCTCCGAAGGGGATCTGCCGGAAAAGTTTCTGGAGTTGATCCTGGTTGAACTGCGGAACGCCCGCATGGTGGAAAGCGTACGGGGCGCAAAAGGGGGCTACAAGCTGCGCCGTGCTTCTTCCGAGATACGGATCGGCGAGATCATCCGGCTGATCGATGGCCCGCTGGCGCCGTTGGGCGACGCGGATCAACTGCGAAGCCTTATCCTGCGAGATGCCGACCACCGCGCCCTGTATCAAGTTTTCCTGGATGTGCGAGACGCAGCGGCGAACATCCTCGATAACACCACGCTCGCCGATCTTCTCGAGGATCCGGGTCCCGGCTCAGCAAGTGCAAAGAGGCAACGCGGAAAGAATCGAAGTATCCCGTCGATCGCCCCGAAGCGAAGTTCTGGTCGGGGATGAAGTTCGCTGAGGTCTGGGCTTGGGGTTGGATAATTTCCGCCGCTTACTTTACAGGGGGGAGGCCGATTTTAGCGATCAACTGGCGAAACTCCGGGTCCTGATGCATCGACTGAAACGTGCTGCTGGAGGGGAGATTGGTGAGCAGGAGGTCGTGCCGCTGGTAGGCGATCTCAAGATATTTTAAGGCGTCGCTTTTCTGTCCCAGGTCGGCGTAGGCGGCGGCCAGGTCAAAGGCTGACCCTTTGCCGTGCTCGAACGATTCGCGCGCGGCCGCCAGACGCTCCTCGAACAGTCCGCGCTGGCCGCCGCTCTTGTAGGCTTTCTGTTCCGCCTCGATGTTTTTCTCCGCGCTGGAGTCGTGGCGCAGATGCGCAACCGTCCCCATTTCCTCCAGGTATCCCGGATAATTTCCTTCGGGAAAATAAATCACTTGGGCCAGATACCTGTGCGGAGGAACAAACTCGGGCTGGGAGGCTGCGATCTGGGTCAGCAGCGCTCTGGCTGTCTCTGTCTTTCCGGATGCGGCGAGAATCAATCCCTTGTCGGCAAGGATGGGTGTAGAAGAAGGATCGAGCTGCCGAGCCCGCTCGATTTCCACCAGGGCTTCCTGGTTGCGCTGGATCGCGACGAGGAAGGTGGCATACCAGTGGTGGGCGCGGGGCAAGGTTGCGTCCAGTTCGATGGCGCGCTTGAACTCGCGGTCGGCTGTGGCCGCATCAAAGAATCCCCAGTAGCTGGCAAAGGCCAGAGAGTTGTGGGCTTCGGCGGAATTGGGATCGAGCTCCACCGCCTTGCTGGCGGCCGCGAGCGCCCGCGGAAACGCTTCCTCAGGAAGCATTGCGCTGTACTCGCGAAGCAGGTTGTAGCTGTCGGCCAAGCCCACATAGGGCGCCGCATAGCCGGGATCGTGCACGATTGCCTGGGTAAAGAAATCCACGGCCTGGTTCAAATCCGCGGGTGTGCGCTTTTCGAAATAGTAGCGGCCTTTGAGGTAGAGATCCTGAGCTTCGGCGGCGGGCACGTGGGGGGCGGCGAGTGCATTCTTAAACCGGGGCTCGCGATGGCTGAAGGAAAAGACAAGAAACGAGCCGGCAATCAGTGCCAGGGGTACGAGCCAGAGGAAAGGCTTGGCTGCCGATAGACGGGACGGCACGGGAAGGGGTGGAGGGGCAAGGACGGGAGCGGAAGATGGAACGTGAGCCGTGACCTTGGGGTCCGGCAAATCGGCCACAGAGGCCGGGATTGGATCGCCATCTGCCGGAGGATTTTCCGCCGCGACTGCGGCAAAATCCAGGACGTGGTTGGGAGCTTTGAGCCACTCCGCCAGTTCCTCCGCGTAGGCGAACACACCACCGCGAGCGCTTCCCGGCACCCGGTACACGGGCAACCCGCGCTCTTTTTCCCAACGTTTAACCGTGCGCTCGTCGCGGCCGAAGAACGCGGCAATTTCCTTCCACGAATCCAGACGCTTCTTCGGCGCGAGAGGCTCGCTATGAGCGGCCATACTTTGCAATGCCCTGAATGGTTCTGAGTTGTGTCTCTGCCGGGGGACAGCGAGGCCTTCCCAGTATAACGCGATCCGCAGCCGTGCGGACCACCACGAATGTGCCACCGTCTCCGGCAGCTAGAGACTTTCTTCTTCGGTTGACACGTTCCGGCGAACGCGTAATACTTTCGCGCTAACGCCGCTTCCTTTTGCTTGTGTTCCTGAAATGCCAAGATGGGCGCGGCTTTTGCCATCCCCAGGAGGACTTCGCATGACCCGTACTGCCCGCTTCGCCCGGAATATTTTTCCGCTTCTATTACTTGCCGCGGTTTTGGTTCCTCTGGCTTCCGCCTCTGGCCCTTATGTGATCGGTTCTGCGAACACGGTAAGCGCCGATCCGAATGTGGTGCGTCCAACCACCACGCCGTGCGTGGTGCAATTGTTCAGCGACGCGCAGTTCTTCGATTTCAATGTGGAGAATTTTACTTTCACTCCGCCCTCCGCCTGTCCCGGCCCCTGGGCCAAGGTGGTGCTTGAGGCGGATATCAACCTGAATGCCGGCATTCAGTACGACCGCACCGCGAATTTCTGGCTGGGTCCGGTGAACATCTACTTTGGCACCACCGCCGAGCCCTCGAACATTGGTCCATCGTGGCATATCGAAAACGATCTTACCGACTACAGTTCGATCTTCTACACTGCGCAGTCCGGCCAGGCCGATATTGGCAATACTTTGTGCTGCGGGCTTACGTCCACCATCTATGCATCGGCATCGCTGGAGTTTTATCCCCTCGCGAAGGGCCAAGCGGCGCCGCTAACAGCTAACGAGGTGCTCGCGTTGTCTGCCGGTCCCTCGGGTGGCACGGTGGCGCTGAACTCCACTTCCAGCACGCTTGCCGGCACGTTCACTTTTCCCACGAACGTGCAAAACGCATACCTGGATGTCTACGCGCAAAGCCAGTCGAACGATGAATTCTGGTATACCTGCGTGCCCAACGATGTTGCGTCTGAACTGCAGAGCTGCGGAAACACGGCCTTCCGTGAGACTGAGATCACCATCGACGGCCAGCCGGCCGGCCTAGCGCCGGTCTTCCCGTGGATCTTCACCGGAGGCATCGATCCTTTCTTGTGGTTCCCCATTCCCGGCGTGCAAACTCTGAACTTCACTCCTTACCGGGTGAACCTTACGCCGTTCGCGGGACTGCTCAGTAATGGCCAGCAGCATACTGTGTCGCTCAGCGTCTACAACGCCGACAGCTATTTCTCGGCGACGGCGTCGCTGCTGCTCTACCTCGATCCGGGCTCAACCAAGGTTACCGGCGCTGTCACTCAGAACACGCTGGCGGGGCCATCTCCAGTGGTCAAGGAGAATCTCAACGTACAGCCAACTACCATCACGGGAACGGTGGACGTCACCTCGGCGAGAAGCTTTGCGATTGTGGGGTACGTGAACACCTCGCACGGCAAAGTGACTACGAATATTTCGCAGTCCGTCAACTTCTCCAGCGACCAAAGTTTCGACATCACCGCAAGCAAGTACGTGCAGGATATCTCCCAAGAAACCACTCTTGCCTCCTACATTGTGGTGTCCCAGCCGGGTGCAGTGAGCGTCGTCAACTATGACGTCTTCACTTTCCCGCTGACGGTGGACATCTCGGAGGTGGTGCTCTCCGACGGCGACACGAGCGTCACCACTACGGCCAAGCAGACTTACCAGCTCACCACCGAAACAATTCAGGCCGGCAAAACCACTTATTCGAGTTTTCTCGAGAATGCCGGGCAGCATGTCGACACGCTCGACTACAACACCTTCGTCAATTCGAACCAGTCCGCTTCGCAACAGTACAACTCCTACGACTCGACTGGCGCTGGCTATAACTGCGCTATCTCGGCCGTGGCCAACGTGCTCACGGCGTTTAGCCCCGGCTGTGCGCAGTAGGGGATGATTGGCGGGGATGTGTTGCTGGAATAACCTGCCGAAAAACAAAGGGAGCGGCCAATGCCGCTCCCTTACCTGTCTGGAATTCCAGTTCCATTCAGAGGAAAGACTTTATTTCGGCGGCCGCGTGATCGCTCCTTGAGACGCTGACGAGACCAGCGCCGCATACTTGGCGAACACTCCGGTGGGATAGCGCGGCTTTGGCGGCTTCCATTCTTTCATGCGCTGGCGCAGAACTTCGTCGCTGATCTCAACTTCCAAAACGCGCTGGCGGATATCGAAGCGAATCATGTCGCCATCGCGCACGGCGGCGATCGGTCCGCCCAGCGCGGCTTCCGGCGAGACGTGGCCGGCCATCAGTCCATGGGTAGCGCCGCTGAAACGGCCGTCGGTTAACAACGCCACCGAGGATCCCAATCCCTCGCCCACAATGGCGCCGGTGACGCTCAACATTTCGCGCATGCCGGGTCCACCTTTTGGGCCTTCGTTGCGGATGACGACGACATCGCCAGACTTAATTTTCTTGCTGGTGACCGCGGTCATGGCGTCTTCTTCCGATTCAAAGACGCGGGCCGGACCGCGCTGTTCCAACCGCTCATGCCCGCTGATCTTGGCCACACAGCCCTCGGGCGCGAGATTTCCCTTCAGCACGACCAGCCCGCCGGTTTTCTTCAGCGGTTTGTCCAACGGCGCGATTACTTCCTGGCCGGGAGTTTCGATCGCGCTCTCGCTCTCGGCCTCAATGGAATGACCGGTCACGGTTTTCGCCGCAGGGTGGAGATGATTTCCGCGCAGCAGTCTCTGGGCCAGCAAGCGCACGCCGCCGGCGCGGTGCATATCCGCAGCTACAAATCGCCCGGAGGGTTTCAGATCGGCGAGCAGAGGTGTTCGCTCGCTCACCGTTTGGAAGTCGTCAATCTCCAGATCGACGTCGGCTTCCCGCGCGATGGCCAGCAGATGCAGAACTGCATTGGTGGATCCGCCGGTCGCGGCCACGGATGCGATGGCATTTTCAAAGGCATCGCGGGTCAGAATCTGCCGCGGATGTATTCCTTTCTTAAGCAACCCCAGCGTCACCTGGCCGCAGTCGAAGGCCACCTGATCCTTCGCGGCATCCATCGCAGGCACACTGTTAAAGCCCATGGGAGAAAGGCCGATCATCTCCATCACGGTCGACATGGTGTTCGCCGTGTATTGGCCGCCGCAAGCGCCAGCGCCCGGACACGCAACATTCTCCAAGTCATGCAATTCCTGGTCGGTCATCTTTCCAGCCGCGTTGGCGCCCACCGCCTCGAACACATCCTGAATGGTGACGTCCTTGCCGCGATAGCTGCCCGCCGCGATGGTGCCGCCATAGAGCACGAAACCGGGAAGATCCATCCGCGCCAGTGCCATCGCGGCGCCGGGAATCGTTTTATCGCAGCCCACAACGCACACCACCGCGTCGAACAATTGCCCGCGGCAGACGAGTTCAATGGAATCGGCAATCAACTCGCGGCTCACGAGCGATGCCCGCATGCCTTCGGTGCCCATGGTTTCGCCGTCAGAAATGGCGATGGTGTTGAATTCCATGGGAGTGCCGCCGGCGGCGCGAATGCCTTCCTTTACTTTGGCGGAGAGCCGCCGCAGGTGAAAGTTGCAGGGCATGGTTTCGATCCAGGTGTTGGCCACGCCGATCAGCGGCTTGCGCAAGTCGGCGTCAGTGAAACCAATGGCTTTGAACATGGCACGCGCCGGGGCCCGGTCGCGCCCGTCGGTGATTCCGTGGCTGCGATGCTTGAGATCCATGATATTTGGGGTCAATTACGGCCCATGGGAAAGATTACAACAATTGAGCCATTGAGTGATCGGGTCATTGAGTGATTGAAAATCTTGCAAGACGGCTTTTGCAATCGCCCAATTGCAAAATGTACTTTGAGCGACGGTCGATTATTTTCGACAGCCAAACGAAAAACGGGGAACCCGCGGTCAAAGTGATTTCAGGAGACCGCACTCTAACCGCAGGTTCCCCAATCGCATGACGCTCGCCCAGAGGCATCACGCTGCTGACACTCTCGATCCTGAGTCCAAAACTTAAGCCAAGGCCGCGCGCGCGGACTGCTCAGCGAGGCTCGCCGAAGCTGGCGGAAGTGGCGCCCACGCCGCTTCTCCATGCTCCTGCACCTGCTCCTGGAAAGCCGCGCTGGAACGTACGTCGATCACATCCACGATACCGTACCACTCGCGGCAAAGCTGGCCGATCTGCTTATGCGTGACCTCGATCAGCAAAGTGACTGCGTGGTCGGCACCGGCGGCCTCGGCGTGCACCGATGGAAGGTCGAGTCCTCTGCGGGAAACCGCGTTGAGGATGCGCATCAATGCGCCTTGCGCGTTGCGATAGCGAATGTGAAAGATCTGCATGTTAGCTTCCTTAAACAGAATTTGTAATTGAGTAATTTGGTAATTTTGTAATTTAAAAATCCATGGCATCCGTCAGGTTTTCAAATTACAAAATTACCCGATTACCAAATTACTCAATGCCCTTATCTTCAAACACCATCTCCGAAAGCGCCGCTCCCGCCGGAACCATGGGATAAACGTTCGCTTCGGGATGACAATCAAACACCAGCAACTCCGCATGCGGCGAGCGCAGGAAATTCTCGATCAGATCTCCCGTTTCGGCCGCGACCGGATACTGCATCATGGCGGCCTCGTTCAGCCGCCATCCGTGAATCTTGTAAGCCTTCGCAATCTCGACGAAGTCCGGGTTATCGCTGAGATCGGTCTCGGCATAGTTGCGCTCATAAAAGAGCTGCTGCCACTGCCGCACCATGCCCAGATATTTGTTGTCCACGATCACCATCTTTATGGGCAGGCCGAGCCGGTGCACCGTAGCCAGTTCCTGGATGTTCATCTGGAACCCGCCATCGCCGGAAACGCAGAGCACGCACGTCTCTGGCTTTGCCAGTTGCACGCCCACCGCGGCGGGCAGGGCGAAACCCATCGCCCCCAGGCCGCCCGAAGTAATGAAGCCGCGCGGCGACGAAGAGCGGTAACGCTGTGCCGCCCACATCTGGTGCTGGCCCACGTCTGCAATCACTACGTTGTCCTGCGGCAGGCGGCTGAAGAGTTCATCGAGGAAGCGGATCGTCGGCTGCGCCAGTCCTCGCGGATCAAGCTCCGCGCGCTCGGGTCCGCAGGCCACCGCGCGCCAGCCGCTCCAATCAGGCAGGGAAGCATGGCGCAGCTCGGCGTGCAGCGCCGGAATGGTGTCGGCGAGATTTCCGATTACCGGCAACTCGCAGGCTCGCACCCGGTCAAGCTGCGCGGGATCAATTTCAAAGTGGACGATCTTGGCGTGAGGTGCAAAGCGCGTGGGATCGCCGGTCACGCGATCATCCAGACGCGCTCCGAAAACCAGCAGCAAATCAGTCTCGTGCAGCGCGTGGTTGGCGGCGCGCGTCCCGTGCATGCCCACCATGCCCAGGTAATACGGCGATTGCGGTGGAACCGCGCCCAATCCGTGTACTGTGGCAAACGTGGGAATATTCAAATCGTCGAGCAGCCGCCGCAGTTCCGGAATCGCTCCCGAAAGTTTTGCCCCGGCGCCCACCAGCGCCACCGGCCGGTTTGACCGCTGCAGCAAAGCGACAATCGTGTCGCTGAAAGCGCCTTCCGCGTTCGCGTCGGCGGGCCGGGCGTGCGGAGTGAACTTTACCGGTCCGGAGAATTCTTTCTTCGCCTTCAGTATGTCGGTGGGGATGTCGATCACCACCGGGCCCGGCCGTCCGCTGCGCGCCCAGTAGAAACCTTCCGCGATCACTTCCGGAATTTCATCGATGGTGCGAACCAGCCGGCTCCACTTGGTGAGCGAAAGCGTCACCCCGAAAACGTCAGTTTCCTGAAACGCATCGCTTCCAATCAGTGCGCTGCGTACCTGCCCCGTGATGCACACCAGAGGGACGGAATCCATCTTGGCGTCAGCGATGCCGGTCACCAGGTTGGTCGCCCCCGGTCCGCTGGTGGCGATCGCGACCCCAACTTTTCCCGTAGCCCGCGCCACGCCTTCCGCGGCAAACACCGCGCCTTGCTCGTGCCGCGTCAGCACATGCCGGATGCCGCTGCCTTCCAGCGCGTCGTACAACGGCATGATCGCGCCACCGGGATACCCAAACACCAGGTCCACCCCTTCGGCGCGCACGCACCGCAGAACGATTTCGGCGCCCTTAAGCATTCACCACCTGTTTAGGTTGTGGCTTCGGCGCTTCCGCTGGCTTCTTTGCTTCTCTGCCGGGCAGCCAGCTCATCATGCCGCGCAGTTGCGCACCCACGATCTCGATGGGATGCTGCTGTTCTCTCTCGCGCAATTCGGTGAAGTGATAGCCGCCGTCTTTGTTTTCTTTGATCCATTCGCGGGCGAACGTTCCGTCCTGAATGTCGGAGAGAGTCTTCTTCATTGCCGTCCGCGTCGCATCGCCGACAACTTTTTCGCCGCGTGTCAGGTCGCCGTACTCGGCGGTGTTCGAAATCGAATGCCGCATCCGGCTCAGGCCGCCTTCGTAGATCAGGTCAACGATGAGCTTCATCTCGTGCAGGCACTCGAAGTAAGCGATTTCCGGCGCGTAGCCTGCCTCCACCAGCGTCTCGAATCCCTTCTTGATCAGCGACGTCAAACCCCCGCACAGCACCGCCTGCTCGCCGAACAAATCACTCTCGGTCTCTTCCTTGAATGTGGTCTGCAGCACGCCCGCGCGAGTGGAGCCAATCCCGTGCGCGTAAGCCAGCGCATATTCGTGAGCTCGCTGGCTGGAGTCCTGCTGAATTGCGATCAGCGACGGCACCCCACGCCCTTCGGCGTAGACGCGCCGCAGCAAGTGCCCCGGACTCTTGGGCGCGATCATCACCACGTCCACATCACTGGGCGGGACGATGGTCTTGAAATGAATGCTGAAGCCGTGCGAGAACCCGAGAATCTTTCCCGGATGCAGGAAAGGCTTAACGTACTGCTCGTAGACTGAGGCCTGAGTCTCATCGGGCGTGAGCACATGAATCCAGTCGGCGCGCTTGGCGGCCTCATCCGGAGCCACCACGACCATGCCGTCGGCGCGGGCTTGCTGCGCGCTGGGGCGAGTGGGATCGAGCCCCACGATTACCTTGTGGCCGCTGTCGCGCAAGTTCTGCGCCTGCGCGTGTCCCTGGCTGCCGTAGCCCAGGATGGCGATGGTCTTGCCCTTTAGGGTGTTGGGATTGGCGTCGTGCTCGTAGAAGATTGTGGCCACCGGGGAAGCTCCTTTAGGCATACCGACCGGTCGGTCGGTTTGAGTATGCTATCGGAGGCTCGTGGCCATGTCAAGTGAGAATCTTCGCGGTCAGTACATCCTTGGATTCAACAACCGCTCGACGCGCTCCGGCTCGCAGGCGATGATCTTCAAATAAGCCTGGGTCGGCCGGTCCGGCTGCGCGCGGCCTTGCTCCCAGTCCCGGAGAGTGCCGAGGGGAATGTGGTAGCGGACCGCGAATTCCTCTTGCGTCAACGCCAAAGCGCGGCGAATGATTTTCGCCTGTGGCGTTCGCTTCATCCGCTTAAGATCGGTGGCAGTCAGCGGTTGCGCGTCGCGGTCGGCACGGGCGGCCGCCTCGACAGCCTCGGAGGTCATGGGCCTAAGCGTTTTGCTGGAAGTAGTCGTCTTGCTCATATTGCGTCGCCCTTCGGGCTGAAATGATGCGGATGCGTTCCTGGCGTTCGGTATAGGCTACAAACAACACGACTTTGCCCTCAGCCACGCCGATGATCACGAAACGCTCTTCGTCATACTGCTCCCGGTCATCGAGGCGTTCGATGGCGAACGGATCTTTGAACACGGTCTTTGCCAAATCGAAGCTCACGCCATGTCTGCGGAAGTTAGCTTTGGCTTTGGCCTTATCCCACTCAAATTCCAGTTTCATGATACTACGGGATATCAGTAGTTAGTCAACTGTTCAGTTCAAGGATACAAGCTCTGGCACGTATACCAATTGGCATTCCTCCCCGCAACTGTTTACCATGTCACCCGATGGCCCGTGAGACTGTAGTCGACTCCCGGCAGGAAATCTTGCGCACCGCCGCACGCCTGTTCCAGCAACGGGGTTACGACGCCACTTCCATGAACGATGTCGCCGCCTCGCTCAAGCTGAGCAAGGGCGGCCTCTATCACCACTTCCAGAGCAAGGACGAAATCCTCTACGAGATCATGAACCACGCCATGGAGATTACCCAGGAACGCGTGCTCAATCCCGTCCGCGGCATTGCCGATCCCGAAGAGCGGCTGCGCGCCCTCATCCGGCTGCACATTGAAGTCGTGCTCAGTCCGCGCGACCGCGAGATTACGGTGATGCTCCACGAAAACCATCCCCTGCCGCCCGCACTGCGCAAGCGCATCAACTCCCGCAAAAAGGACTACATCCACTTCCTTGAAAGCCTGATGGCCGAAGTTCAAGAAAAAGCTCAGAGGGGAACTCAGAAAGAAAATCACAACAAACTTCATCATTCTCACCAAGCAAAAAGCAAAGTCAGCCCGCGCGCCGCCGCCTTCGCCCTGCTGGGAATGATCAACTGGATTTATCAATGGTACAAGCCGGAGGGTGAACTGCAGGCCCAGAACCTGATTCCACAATTTACCGACCTCATTTTCGGAGGCATCTTCGCGTGAACGCTTTCCTCGCCAAGCTTCTCGAGATCGACCAGCAACGCGCCCAGAGCGGCAAGTTATACCGCGAGTTCCTGCGTGTGCCGTCGATGAGCGCCGGCCTCTACGTCCTGCCCGCCGGAGGCACTGACCTGCAGCGGCCGCATCACGAAGATGAAATGTACTACGTGGTCCGCGGCCGCGCCCGCTTCAAAATCGACAACGAAGACCAGGAAGTTTCCGCGGGCAGTGTGATGTTTGTAGCCGCCGAAGTCGCGCACCACTTTTACGACATCGCGGAAGAACTCGCAGTGTTGGTTTTCTTTGCGCCCGCTGAAAGCTAGACCGCGCACGCCGATGGACTATCCGATCCTGCCCATGCAGCCAGAAAACTGGCCCGCCGTTCGCGAGATCTATCGCGAAGGCATCGCCACCGGCAACGCAACTTTCGAATCCGAACTTCCAGACTGGGAAAAGTGGGACAACAACCATCGCCAGGACTGCCGGCTGATCGCTCGAAAAGAAGAACAAGTCCTCGGCTGGGCCGCGCTCAGCCCAGTTTCCGGCCGCCGAGTCTACTCTGGAGTTGCGGAAGTCTCCGTCTACGTCGCCGCTGCGGCGCGGGGAACAGGCGTTGGCAAATCGCTCCTGCAAGCATTGATCGCAGAATCCGAGCTTCACGGCATTTGGACGCTGCAAGCCGGAATCTTCCGCGAGAACGCCGCCAGCGTCGCGCTGCACAAATCCTGCGGATTCCGCGAAGTCGGAGTGAGGCAACGCATCGGCAAACTGGGCGGGACCTGGAGAGATGTGCTCCTGCTCGAGCGCCGAAGCGCAACCATAGGCGTTTAGCAGCGTCTTTCTCAACTCGGTACTAGGTACTGGGTACTCGGCACTACTTCGCCGGAATCCAGTAGACCTCTTCCTTAACTCCGGTCCTGTCGAGGAATCCGCGCCGCTTCAGAATCGCTTTGCTGTTCGCGATCATATCCGGATGCCCGCACAAGTACGCGGTTGTATTCGTCGCGTCGAGTTCCCAGTGGTCGGCATACTTGCGCAACACGTCGTCGGCGCGCCCAATCTCGCCCGGCCAGTCTGCATGGTCCCAGGGCCGGCTCACGGTGGGCACGTATTTGAACCAGGGCAATTCCGCGTCGAAGCGCGTCAATTCCTCTTTGTAGCCGAACTCCCACGGACGGCTGGCGCCGTTCAGCAGATACAACTGGTGGCTGCCATCGAAGCGTCCTTCTTTCCAGTCTTTGGACATCTGGCGCACGAAACTGACAAACGGCGCCACACCGGTGACGGTCGAAACCAGCAAATGGTTCTTCCTTCCGCTTTCCGTGTCGAGCGTGCATTTTCCCTTCGGCACTTTCCGCATCAGCAATTCATCGCCCGGTTGCAACTTGTAAAGCTGCGGCGTGAGCGCCCCTTCCGGCACCAGTTCGAAGAAAAACTCCAATTCATCTTCATAAGGAGCCGAGACGATCGAGTACGGCCGCTCCGTCCGCTTGCCGTCGTGCTCCGCGCCCAAGGTCGCGTATTGTCCCGGAACAAACGTGAACTCTCCTCCGGGCTGGATGCGCATCATCCACAGATCGGGTGCGAACTCCGCCCGCTTGGTGACCCTTGCCCGGAAAAACTTCTCGTCCACAACCGTCATTGTCTAGAATCCTCAAGAATCCCGGCGCAGTCAGAACGCCGACTAAAAGCTGGCTCCGCAGGTCGATAAAGTTGTGCGATGATACACGGCAGGTTGGCGATTTGACAACCGAACGGTCGTTCCGGCCTCAACTTCGTGAGCGGGCCCACTTCGCGTAAATTGGTTCCACGGGTATTCTTCTCAGTTCAACCTGAGGCAATCATGAAACGAAATGCGTATCTCTTTGTATTCGACGGGCTGGCGGATTGGGAACCGGCGCTGGCTTTGTGCGAGATCCGGAAATCCGGCAAGTACGAAGTTCTCACTGCGGGACATTCGCGCGCAACCCTCGTTACCATGGGAGGCCTGAAGATACTGCCGGATGTCGCTATCGATGCCATCGACCTTCGCCAAACCGCAATTTTCATCCTGCCGGGTGGAAACCGGTGGGAAGAAGGACGAGATGTGAAGATCGACGAAGTTCTCCGGACTCTGCATGCGGAGAACGTCCTGATCGGCGCGCTGTGCGCAGCGACGCTGGAAATTGCTCGAGCGGGGCTCACGCCCGGAGTTCGTCACACCAGCAATGCGAAGAGTTATTTGAAGAAGATGGTTCCGGATTATGAAGACGAGCATTTCTACGTGGATGAATTAGCCGTGACCGATCACAAGATCATCACCGCGAGCGGACTGGGGAGCGTTGAGTTCGCTCGCGAGGTCATCCGCGAGCTGGAAATCTATGGCGCAGCCGACGCGCAGATGTGGTTTGAAATGTTCAAGAACGGCGTAATCCCTGCCGCCATGCGGTAAGCCTCACGAAAGCTGCTCAGTGCCGAGCGCCACTCAATACGGGATCTTCCCGAGAGAATTCAGCGGGCTCTGGGCCTCCGGGCGGATTTTCCGAGGTTGCTTTGCTTCCCGTCGCTGGAGAGTCCGGCAGCGCGCGAAGCTTGCCCAGTTCGTCTTCCGTCTTCTTCCAGTCTGCCGGCTTTTTCTTGGTTGCAATCGGCGCGCTCGGGTCGGAGTAGAACTGTAAGATATTGGCCCGCAAATCGGGCGTGATCTGGTCGAAGTTGCGCCCAGCCAACTGGTCGAGCAGGTGCGCATAAGTGCTGTCGGTCAGAGCGTACTCCCCGGCCTGTGTCTCATGACCGGTGTCAAAGTCGGTGTTCGCCAGTTGAACCGTTCCGGCACTTGCCTCGTGGAGGAGCTTGTTGTAGTTCTCCATGGTGCGGTCTACGCTGGCGATGTAAAGATCTTCCGTTTGCTTGGTAGGAATCTTGAAATCCAGCGCCTTGAACGGTCCCACCTTGGGCACGAGCTTGAGAAAGAACGCCAGCACACGCGTTCCGAAGCTGGGACGTTGATAGGTCCGGCCCCATTCTTTTTGATAATTCGTGCGTGACAGGTAATAGCGGAACTGGCGTTCGCGGAAGTTCGGCGTTTCGGCCACGATCTCCTTGCGGCGCGCAATCAGCGCCACGCGGGTCATTTCCGGGATTATAGTGCCGATCGCACGCCGGAAGGTGCCGATGGACAGATCTTCGTTCGTGATTATGGTGCTCAGCGGGATGTTGTACGTATCCAGAAACGCCCGCTCCAGCACCGGCTTCGAAATCTGAAAGCCGATGAAGTCGTGATAGGCGTCGGAAGTGTAGCGGTTCTTCGCGACCTGAGTTACATCGAAGCCAAACTCCGTGCGGATGTGGTCCTTGGGATTGTCCTCATAGGTCACCTCTTTCCCGAATTTCCTTTGCAGCTTGGGGAATTCGATGGCGACCACCTGATTGATCGTGGGATGTCCGCAGTTGTCGGCGGAATAGTGCGCCAGAGCGCCCAGCGCAAATGCATATTCGTCGACGTCAGACGCTTCCTTGAGCAGGTTGGCGACGAAGTCGCCGCTGCGGACGTAATGCGTCAGATCGCTGAAATACTTGCTGCCCAGCGGATAATAGCCCATGTCCTGCACCAGCGATCCGCCGTAAGCAAACGCGTGCGCCTTCTTCAAGTCATCGTCGGTAGCGGCGGGGAAGCGCTTCTTCAGCAGGGGCAGCAGATTGTCCTTCCAGGCCAAGTCTACGATTTCTTCGTGGGTGAGCACGGAATAAGCCGCGCAGGTTTGCACCGCGCTGCCCTGCATCAGGGCAATCGCCAGTCCAATCCCAATCGCGGCTCGCCATGAATTTAGAAAGCGTTTCATTTTCTAACGACTAACGGCTAACGGCTAACCACCAGAACTACAAAGCTGTCGGGCAAGATGCTGGGACGCGCATGTGGATTGTCCGGCGTCGCCGCCGGCACCGGTCCGAACTTTGCCGTCACCACAAATACTTTGTGCGTCTTCGAATCGAGGGCCAGAGTGCGCGCGCCCTTCTGCGTCGGAACATTTTCCGCCACGCTGAATTTGTCCGGCGACTGCTCGCGTACCACCGTCAGCACACCTTCGCCAGCCGAAGCAAAGGCCAGTCCGGTTTCGTCGTCGAATGCGGTCGCGTCCACGCCATCGCCCGTGGCCGGAGTGGCCACCACCTTGCCCGTATCCGCATTCACCACGGCCATCATCTTGTTATCGCATCCTACAAACAGCCGACGGTTCTTCCGGTCCATCGACAATCCTGTGGGCGATTCGCAAGGCGCGAGCGGCCACTTCGACCGCACCTCAAGTTTGCTGGGATCGATCGCCACCAACTCGCTTTTGTCTTCGATGTTGGCAAAAATCTCGCCCTTGCCATCGCTGGCTGCGAACTCGGGCTTGCCATCCAGTTTGATTGTGCCCAGAACCGTGCCCTTCGCAGCGTCGAGCGCGGTCGCGTCCTGGCTGCGTCCGTTAAACGTGAAAACCCGTTTGGTCGCCGGATCGTAGAGGATCGCATCCGGATTCTCGCCCACCTTTACCTTACTGATGGTGGCCAGCGTTTTCAGATCAAAAATGCTCACCGTGCCTTCGCGCCCGTTGCTGACGAATCCGCGCCCCAATTCCGGCGCAAGCGCAATGCCGTGAACCCCCGGTGTGTCCGCAATTTCGCCGACCGTTTTACCCGAATCCAGATCCAGCACGATGACGTGAGTCGCCCGCGAGATATAAAGACGGCGCGCGGCCGCGTCGGCGGTCAAATAATCCCAGCCGCCTTCGCCGCCTATCTTGTAAGTGGTTACGACCTTGTAACCAGATTCAGCCGCAGCTGGTCCAGCGGCAGTTAATGCCACCGCAACCAGCACAATGAGCGACGCGGGCAACCACCGGCGCATGGACTTTCTTTTCGTAAACATGATTTCCTCCGCGAGCTTTCTGGGCCCGCGGCGTTGTACTCCGATGCCAATTTCCGGCCAAAGGTGGCCGCGATCTTGCATCTAACCTCACTGGGCGGGGTCCCGAAGTAACTTTACCCCATTCCGGGTCATCCCTAAACTTTGCCTATGGACGTATATCGACCAAGCCGGCCGGAGCAACAGCTTCCAGAGCAGGACCCGCCGGAGCAAGGCCTCCCGTCCCGTAACTTGCGCCTGCTTCACTCCATCGCAATGACGGTGGGAGTGGGTCTCGCGCTGCTGGTCTCTAGTTTCGGAGGCCCGGTCGCGCTGTGGGGGAAAATCAGCAGAACATCAGCGCTGCAAAACAAGTCTTCGGTATCGTCCGCCGCAACGTTTTCCGATAGCGATCTCGATCGCCAGAACCCGCAGAAGCAAGCTGAGATCCTCCTTGAGCGCGCCGTGAGCCGCTCCGATGGGGCCAGAGCCCAGAGTGGTGGTAGTGAAGATCAGATCGAAGCCCAGATAGAAGCCCGCATCGATGCCTGGCGCGGCCAGCTCCAGTGGGATTCCCAGCTCGGCGACCTTACCACGGTCGCACTCAACTCCAGCGACCAGCGCCTGCGCGCTTCCGCCGTCGAGGTGCAACTCGCGGCCTACGGACTCCCCAAGAGCCAGTCCAGCGTCGACGCTCTCGAGCGTCAGGCCGACTCCCGCAATCATGCGCGAAAAATTTGGGCTTTGTGGAGTCTGGGTTTGCTGGGAAACCGCGGAGTTGAAACCGATCGCGTGGTCCAAGTGTTGTCGTCACACTTGAACGATTCCGGCAAAGATTCCGCCAGAGACAGAGATCGGAACAGCAACAATAACAATAACGAAGACGCGCGCCGTTGGGCCGTCGAAGGTCTGGCTCTGGTGGGAACCACCGCAACCATCGCGCCCCTGCTCGACGCGATGCACAACGATCCATCCGCGATGGTGCGAGAGCACGCTGCTTGCAGTCTGGCGCAGTCCGCCATGTTGAGCCACGATCAGCGACTCATCGCCGTCCCGCGACTGATCAGCTACACGAGCGATCCCGTACTCGATGCTCAGACCCAGGCCCTTGCGTTTCAAGCCCTGGCCGCCATCACCAAGCAACATCTTCCCAACGACTCCACGGCTTGGCGAAATTGGTATCAAACGTCGTTGGTCAGTGGCCAGTGATCGTGCCAGTCTTTCTGACCACTGACCACTGACCACTGGACACTGCTCTCACTCCGCCATCTTGGCCACGTGTACATCGAACCCAGTCTTCGGCAGCAACGAGGTCAGTGCGAACGCTTTGAACCCATCGCCGTTCACCTCCGTGTGACGATAGACTCCCGGTTCGCTCTCAATCGTTTCCCTGCGTCCTTCCATGTCTCCCAGAAATGCTTCCGCTTGTGCCAGGCTCGCCTCTGCACCTTTCGCCCGCGTCACTACCGCCTCTGACGCATACGAGCGCACCAGCTTCGGCCAGTATTTCTCCAGCAGCTCCGTGCTGGCAAAAACATCGGCCCAGATGATGTGCCCGTTCACCGCGACCACTACCCCGACCGCTTTACGGTCGCGCAATTGCTTAATCAGGCTCTGATAGTTCTGCTCGATGGGCTTGGCAATTTCGTCCACCTTCTCCTTCACATCTTTGTTCTCCATCACGACGGCATACGAACTGGTGGAGCGGATCGCATCTGTCTCCACTTGCGGAGCCGCTGCCGTGACCTCAACCGTTTCCATCGCCTGCTGCTGCTTCCTCACCTCCGCCCAAACCTGGTTCTGATCTTTATCTCCCATGGCTTTCGCACGCACCGAGGGTTGCGCCATGAGTGTGCCGCCGCCGCTGCCAGCTCCAATCCCGCTTCCGTACGTCGCGCCCGACGTTCCGAAGTGCTCGCTGGTCGCGACCCAGCGCCCCGGCTCCACGCAGAACACGCTCAGATCCACGGGATCGCTTTCCGCCGGAACGATGCGATCTTTCCCGATCACCCGGTCCTGCTTGCCTCCAGTAACAATCTCGCCCGCCAGCAGCAGCAGCGGGCGCTTCGAGTTGTTGATCAGCACCAGCCGGTTCACCTCCGCGCTCTCGCGCTGCACCGCGGGTAAAGGGCGCCGCCGCATGAGCCCAAGAACATTTCCATATTCCGCCACAACTACCTCACCTGATCGCAATCCCTCATCCAGCGTGAGAAACTCGCTAGTGGCATAAGTCTTGGGCGCAACCACGGGGAACACCGTCAAACTTCCGTGCCGGATCGGCTCCAGCACCTTGTATCCCGAGGCAGAAGGCTGCTCCCCGGCATGAACCGACCGCTGGTTCAGGTTCAAGCAAACCATTCCGGCCATGATCGCCAACGCCGTCACCGTCACAAATAATCTCGGACGCATAGCTCCCCCTCCCCACGCCGGGCGGTGCGCCCCGGTCCCAGGAGGCTGTGGTGCCAGCTCCACGGGACGCATCGCCCATCGCGACTCCCCGTGAGAACGAAATAATGGTCGAGCCTTGCGGCGAAAATTAACATTGCAAGCGTCTAAGGAATTAGTAGTATCGGAAGCGGTGCTCGTCGTACTCTCTTCTCTTCTGCATGCGCGCTTCGAAACCGATCTCCGCTCCAGTCCAATCGGCTGTCACCGATCTCCTGGCGGAGCTGCATGCCGCTGGCGGATGCGACAAGGTCGGTCTCTCTCGCGAATCTTTTGCCGCGATCCTCTGTGACGTGGGCGCGAAGTATCTTCCCGCCGAAGCCACTCAAGCCGAGGCCCGTACTTTTCTGCTGACCCTGCGCGTCGAAGAACTCGCCCTCGCTCAGGCCTGCGCCGCCGGCCACAATTCCGCCTGGGAAATCTTCCTCACGCGCTACCGCGAAAAGCTTTACCTATCGGCCCTGCGCATCGCTCGCGAAGATTCCGCCGCCCGCGATCTTGCCGACACTCTCTACGCCGAGCTCTACGGAACCACCACGCGCGACGGCGAACGTGTTTCGAAGCTAGCCTCCTTCACCGGCCGCGGATCGCTCGAAGGCTGGCTTCGCACCGTCCTCGCGCAGGAATTTGTCAATCGCTACCGCCGCACCAAGCGCCTGGTCAGTCTCGACGAAGAAAGTGAAGACGGTTCCCAGTTCGCCGCTCCGCAGCCCGAGCCGGTTACGTCCGCGGATTCGCGCCTTGAATCTGCCGCCCATGCCGCTCTGGTCGCGCTCTCCGCCGAAGACCGCATGGTGCTGGCGGCGTATTATCTCGACGGACGCACCCTGGCTGAAATCGCTCGCATGCTGGGCGTGCACGAGTCCACCATTAGCCGCAAGGTCGACAAACTGGCCAAGTCGTTGCGCAAGAAAATCCTGGCGGGCATGATCCAGCAAGGCATGGCCCGCCGCCAGGCCGAAGAAGCTTTAGAAGTGGACGTGCGCGACCTGCGGCTGGATATTCGCCGCAGCCTGGCGCAAGAATCGTCCCCGGCAGCGTTCTTAGAGAGGAAGGACACTTTACCTCTTCCGCAAAAGGTGGCGCCAAGAGCTAAGACCTAAAAGATTTACGAGTAAGAGCTAACACCGAGAAGTTAGAAGCTACAAATGCAGGACGTGCCAAAAATCGTGCTGAAAGGGTTGCAGTCACCGCCCGCGGAATCGCATCCCGAGGCCGATCTCCTCACTGCGTTCGCCGAGCATGCTCTCGTTGGTCGCGAGCGCGACCGCATAGTCGAGCACCTGGCCCGGTGCGGGGATTGCCGCGATGTAGTCATGCTCGCTCTGCCTGCGACTGAAACCCTCGCGACGCCCGCACCGTCCGGCGGTCGAATCACCTGGTTAAGCTGGCCCGTTCTTCGTTGGGGAGTCGTCGCTGCCGGAATCGTGGCAGTGACTTCGATCGGCGTTCTGCAATACATGCGGGATCACCAGGAAAAGATCGTGGCCTCCAACTCTATGCACCGCTATGCAGCGGCGGATACCACGGCGCAAAATGCTCCGGTCCCGCAGGCTTCGGCTTCGCAGCAAGCTGTTCCCAAAGCAACGCAGAGGATGCGGAAAGACTTATCGGCTGCGCCGTTCCCCCAGAGCAGGTTGGCCGAGCGCGAAGTTACCCCGCCCGGCGCCAGGTTCACCGCAGTCCAGCCCATGAGACGTGCAGGCTCCGCAGGCGGGGTTGGAGGAACGCTCGGCGGAACGTCCGCAGGAATTGGTTCCGGTGCTGGTCCCGGCCTCAACGCCGCTCCCCGCGCCGACACTGCCACGGCATCAGCGGCACAGAACCCCACTCCCGGTAAGCCGCAGAGCCCACCCCCCGCGTCTACCCAGGAAGTGATGGTCTCCGGCGCAAATAATGAGGTGGTCGAAGTGCAATCGGAAGCGCCACAGATCAACACGGAAACCGCTTCACTCGCCCAGACTCAGGACCAGTTCATCCAGAATCAGAAGCAACTGCCGTTAAATGGCCGCAACGTTGCCAATCTGGACGCAGTCGCGAAGTCCAAGAATCCCGTGCCCGCACAAGCTGCGGGTCCAGCTTCCGCTCCGCTGGCTTCTCCCAGCATTCCTCTGCAAACCTCACCCGCTCTTCTGCTTCGCGCGTCACCCCGCTGGGCGATCAGTTCCGCGGGCACGTTGCAGCGCTCGTTCGATGCCGGCAAGACTTGGGAGGATATAAGTCCGAGCGCGAATTTCACTTCCAGCGTCACCTCTACGACGGTAGAAAGCACCACCGTGGCGAGTCGATACAAGGCTGCTCCAGACATGGCGGATCAAGCAGCGGTAAACCAAACAGCCTCGAATCAAGCCATGAAGAAGCAGCAGGACAAAGCGTCGCCGAACTCCAGCCCGGTATTTCGCGCCGTAGCGGCCGCCGGACTCGAAGTCTGGGCCGGTGGTTCCGCTGGCGCGCTGTATCACAGCGTCGATAGCGGCAATCACTGGACGCTTGTGCTGGCTTCCGCTGCCGGGACGATTCTCACCGGTGACATTACCAGCATTCAGTTCGCTGACCCGCAGCACGGAACCGTAGCCACGTCCAACCAAGAGATCTGGACCACGGCGGACAACGGCCAGACCTGGCACAAGCAGAAATGATTCCCTAAGCGTCCGCGGAGGAATTGCGATTTTGGGCGGCGCGGCGCTTCAGCGCTGCGATAACTGTTTTGATTCAGCAACCGTTCCGCATCGGGCAGAACCTCATTACCAAAGTGACGTTTACACCAAATCAGCAGTTCATTAATATCCATTTCGTGGTTTGGCAGTTCTGGGGGAGGGCTGCCGAGGCGTCCTTGACTGAAAAGTCCAGGGCGCTTTTTTTATGGCCTTACCGTCGACGATGCCCGGCTCTCCTACTTCGAGCATGCCGCGCAGTACCCGCCAATCTCCAATCGCGAGACCACAATCCGGAACCGGCAATCTTTTTCCACCTGCCCCTTCAGCTTCTCGAAAATATCGCTGACGAATTCCATGATCTTCCCGCAACGCAGGCACGCCATGTGGATGTGGTCCCGGTTCAGTTTGCGCTCGTAGTAGTGCCCTTCGCCGTGGATGTGCATCAGGTCGAGTTCGTCGATCAACCCATGCCGCTTCAGCAGTTGCAGCGTCCGGTACACCGTGCTGCGATCGACACTGGCATCCAGTCGCTGCGCTTTGCGCAAGAGTTGCGCTGCATCCAGATGTTTGGTCGCGGTTTCCATCACCTTTAGAATCGCCCGCCGCTGCTGGGTCATGCGGATTCCGCGATCGGCAAAGTGAGCCTGCAGCCGGCCTGGCATCTCGGTTTGGGGTAGTGGCATAGGACCGCTCCTCGACTTGTCGCAACTAGTCGCAACCACGCTGCGACGGAATCTTCCGCCGGAACTGGACAGAGCAAGCCCTCTCCGGCATGATTATCAAGATACCTCTAGATGCGACCCAGTGGCAACTAGCGGCGCATCTCACTACTTTTACGTTCATGCCCCAGCCAACTCTTAGCCTATCTTTAGATGCGACTCAATTGCAACTAGCATTGACTTGCGTTGGGGCCTCATTACGCTCTCGACTCAAAACTATGCAGAGCTTTTCCAGAATGCCGCTGGGCCGCTTATTCCTGCCCCTCTGTTTACTGGGGACGGCCTTCGCGGGCGTGGGCGGCAGCATCTCAGGCACAATCAAAGATCAGTCCGGTGCCGCGATTGCCAACGCCTCTGTCACTTTGGTCAATACCGGCACCGGTGTGCGGCAATCCGCTGCGGCCGACGCACGAGGTACTTACACCTTCCCAGTCCTCCCTGTCGGCCAGTATGTTCTCGAAGTAAACCATTCCGGCTTCAAAGCCTACCGCCGCACCGGAATCACGCTCGACGCCAACAACGCCTTTCTGCTGGATGTCGTTCTGCAAGTAGGCGAACGAAACGACGCCATCACGGTCAGCGATAACGCCGCCCACGTCGAAACTTCCAGCTCCCAAATGGGTGAGGTCATCTCCGCCTCCACCATGACCGAAGTTCCTCTAAATGGCCGCAGCTATACCGATCTTCTCGCCCTCCAGGCCGGTGTCGCTCCCGCCACCTCCGTCACCTCCAGCACGGTTCAGGATGTGGGCGCCAGCGCCTTCTCCCCCTCGGGAGACTTGAACCCCGGCACCGTTTCCATCAACGGGCAGCGCGAGTTCGCCAACAGCTTCATGGTGAATGGCAGCGACGTGGAAGAAGACGTCAACATGGGTACCGCCATCATTCCCAATCTCGATTCCATTGCCGAGTTCCGGATTCTCACCAACAACTTCGACGCGGAGTACGGCGAGTATAGCGGGGGACAGATCAACGTCATCACCAAGTCGGGCGGCAATGCATTTCACGGCGATGTCTTTGAATTTCTGCGCAACACGAATCTGGATGCGCGCAATTACTTCTCTCCCACGCGCGGCTCCTTCGACCAGAACCAGTTCGGCGGTACGCTCGGCGGTCCAGTCACGCGAAACAAGATCTTCTTCTACTCCGACTATCAAGGCACGCGCCAGATTCAGGGCGTGGGCACCGGATTGATTTCCGTACCCTCCGCACAAGACAGGTCTGGCAATCTGTCAGACTTGGCAAGCACATTAGTCACGGTAACTTCCGTCAACATCAATGGAGTGCCCCAGCAAATAACGATTCCTACTACTGTAACTGGCTCACCCGGCGGATTAGCCCACCAGCTCACACAACAGTTTCCCTACACAGTCACGCTCGGAGAACCCTATTACTTTACGCAGGGCGAGACCCAACCTCCCGCCAATGGAACCTGTCCTACCACAGGTTGCCCAACGTACCCCAGCGCATGCACCAGTTCCTCGCAGTGTGTTTTCCCCAACGCAGCCTTTCCTCAGATGGCATGGTCGGCTCCAGCGCAGCATCTGTTGCAATATATTCCCGCGCCCAATCTTCCAAATAGTCAGTTTTCAACCTCCATCAACAACCAGACTCTCAACGACGACAAAGGCGCGCTCCGCCTCGATGCCAATACGTCTTGGGGTCTGTTCTCGGCCTACTATTTCCTCGACGACTTCTCGCAGAACAATCCCTATCCCACAGCTCAAGGCGGAGCGAACGTTCCCGGCTTCAACGCACTCAATCTCGGCCGAGCCCAACTACTCAACCTCGGCAACACCAAGACTCTGAGCACGACCGCGGTCAACGAATTCCGCTTCAGCTACCTGCGCGATTCCAATGACCTGGGCCGTCCGCAAGGCGGATTGGGCGTCAGCCTCGCCTCGCAGGGCTTTGAGATCGGGCCCAATACTCCGGGCATCGTGCCTCTCTCGCCGCAAACCGAAGGCGTGGAGAACGTCGCCTTCAATAACTACTCCATCGGAACCAACACCAATGAACTGCATCAGACCAACAACACCTACCAGTGGCTCGATAATTTCTCTAAGGTCGTCGGCAGTCACACCGTCAAGGTCGGCGCAGAATTTCATTTCGATCAAGTCAACACTCGCACCATCGCCCAGTTCAACGGCAGCTTCCTGTTCTTCGGCAGTCAGAGCGGATCTGATTTCACCGACTTCCTGCTCGGAGCTCCCACCCAATACAACCAAAGTCAGCTCCAGCCTTTTTACGGACGCAACAAGTATCTGGGTCTCTACGCCCAGGACAGTTGGCGCCTGCGGCCGAACCTAACGCTGAATTACGGCTTGCGCTGGGACCGCATCGAGCCCTGGTACGAAAAATACAATCAGCTCGCGGTCCTCGAGCCGGGAAAGCAATCCGTGGTTTTTCCCACCGCGCCCGCTGGAATTCTTTTCCCCACCGATCCCGGAGTTTCGCGCACTCTTGCGCCGCCCGGCAACAAGGACTTCGCACCGCGTATCGGCCTCGTCTACTCACCCAGCGCTAATTCGGATTCGCTCCTCGGAAAAATCCTCGGAGGTCCCGGCCAAACTAGCCTGCGCGCCGGCTTCGGCACGTTCTACACCGCAATCGAAGCTCTCACCATCGGAGTTCTCGCCGCGAACGCGCCCTACGGCACCACCTATACCAGTCCCACTCCGCCGCTCTTCGCCACGCCGTTCGTCTCGGCTTCTACCGGCCAGGGCAGCCAGTACTTTCCGGTGCAGCTGGCCCCGCTCAATTCCTCCGCGAGTCATCCTGATCCCAACATCGATTGGTCGCAGTACGAGCCCATCAGCGGACTCCCGGCATATCCCACCACCAACCGCATTCCTTACACCGAGGAATATATGTTCTCCTTGGAGCGTCAGCTTTCACCCAACAGCGTTTTAAGCGCCAGCTACGTTGGCACCCAGGGACATCGCCTGCTCGCGCTCGTCGAAGCCAATCCTGGCAATCCTGCACTGTGTTTGTTCTTGAGCAATCCGGCAAACCTCAAACTGGAATCACCGCCGCAAACTCCTTGCGGACCGTTCCTCGAAGGCAATATCTACACGACCGTTTCCAACCAGACAATCAACGGAACCCGCGGTCCTCTGGGCGCGAACTTTGGCAGCGATACCAATCAGGCCACGATCGGCAATTCCAACTACAACGCTCTCGAAATCACCCTGCGCCACGCCAGCGGTCGTCTGGAGATTCTCGCCGGTTACACCTACGGCAAGTCCCTCGACCAGGCCTCCAACCTCGGAGAAGAGATCAACCCGCTCAATCCCGCGCTGAGCAAAGCTCTTTCCGCCTTCGATGTGAAGCAAAACCTTGTGGTGAGCTACAACTACCAACTTCCCTTGGATCATCGCTTCGGCGTTTCCAATCGCTGGACACAAGGTTGGTCGATCTCCGGGATCACGCGCTTCAGCACTGGCTTTCCCGTCACGCTTTACAACTACGGGGATAACTCTTTGCTGGGAACTGAACCAAACGGGGTGAACAACTTCGGGGTCGATGAACCGCAATACACTTCGGGTCCGCTCGCGCTGAACCACAATCCGCGTAACGGCCAACCCTACTTCAATACCAGCCTGTTCAGTCTTCAGCCTCTGGGCGAGCCGGGCAACGCCAAACGCCGTTTCTTCTATGGACCGGGCATCGACAACTACGACATGGCCTTGTTGAAGAGCGTGCCCCTTACCGAGTCCAAGTCTCTTCAGTTTCGCTTCGAGGGATTCAACGTCTTCAACCACGCCCAGTTCTATGGACCGGCCTCCGTAAACGGCAACGTCAATAGCTCGTCGTTCGGGGAGGTGGTCACCGCAGCTCCTCCCCGGCTAATGCAGGTTGCGGTAAAGTTTATCTTCTAGCCGCGCATCTCTTGGACTTAGCCTGTGCCTTGTTCCGAGCGGAAAATACCGGGAATCCCTTCCTGCGACCTTTGCCCTGGCCCCGGCATCAAACCTCAGTGGTACGATGAGTAGTCAATCCCCGAGTTCGGGGAAGCATTCATAGATCGCCGGGCCCGGCTACGATTGCTCGTTGTTTCCGAAACATGGAGCGTCCGCCGACAGCGCGACGTTTCAACGAGGAGACACTTATGGCAGGTAATGGAATCGTCGAAGTCACCGATGCGAACTTCGATCAGGATGTTTTGAAATCGGACACGCCCGTGCTGGTGGATTTCTGGGCGACATGGTGTGGTCCCTGCCGCGCCCTCGCTCCCATCGTGGACGAGCTGGCCAAGGACTACCAGGGCAAACTCAAAGTCGGCAAGATGGACGTCGACGCCAACAGCTCTACTCCCATGCGCTACAAAGTCACGGGCATCCCCACGCTGCTGGTCTTCAAGGGCGGGCAAGTGGTCGAGCAAATCGTAGGCTACCGTCCCAAGGACGCGATCGCCGAGGCCATCGACCGGCACGTCGGGTAAGTTCAGCCGTTCGGGTTTTCCTTCACGCAGTTGAGCTACAATACTCGGCCATGCTCCGGAACATGCCAGCCTTGCGGCCTCCCTGCACAGTGGTGGCTCTGGTTCTTGCCGTCGGGATTGCTCCACTGCCCCTGCAAGCCGCCAGCGAACTCGAGCAGCATCTCCGCGATCAGTACAACGGCAAGACGCTGCTGTTGCGCAATTTCTACGGCGGCAATTCTCTGCGCTACGACGCAACCGGGCAGCTTTCAAAGGCTGCAACTCCTGGCGACTGGACTGTCGACGGCGTCATCCAGGTTGACGATGTGAAGGTCTCCAGCCACCATCTGACCATCAAAGCAAAACGTGTGCACCTGGGATGGAACCGCGACATTGGCTTTTCTGGTGTGGAGGACCCCAAAGACAAGCAGGGGGACACCAGGTCACTCCGCATCGAAGCCGACCTTGGCTCTGGAGAAGCGACCGCCGAGCAGGCGGACGCCGTTCTCGCCCAGATATTTCTTACTCCGAAGGATCACCTGGTCGAACTCGTCCCTGATTATTGGAAGCCTTGCGTGCTAGCGGCTTCAACCGGCAATGGCAGGGGAGATTACAGCGGCTGCCGCTTCTCGCCGGAGTTCCTTGCCACCCCGGGCGTCTCCGGTCCCGATCCCTCGCAAGCTGGGCAAGCGCAGGCCGTGGCCGAGCTCTCGAATCATGCGGCAACCCGCATCGGCAAGGGCGTGGCCCCTAAACCTATCTCCACGCCGGACCCGTCTTTTTCCGAGGAGGCACGCCGAGCCAAGTATCAGGGCGTAGCTGTGTTGTCACTTTTCGTAGACAAGACGGGTCAAGTTCGAAACGTCCGAATCGTGCGGCCTCTGGGCATGGGGCTTGATCAAAGGGCGGTGGAAGCGGTATCCGCGTGGCAGTTCCGTCCCGCAACCAAAGACGATGAGCCCGTCGACGTGCTCATCAACGTCGAAGTCAACTTCCATCTGTACTGATTAAGAACCGAAGCCGGAAACTAATACTTCCGCAGCACTCCAATCACGCGGCCTTGCACTTCGACCGATGCTGCGGGGACGATGATCGGCTGCATGCTTGCGTTCGAAGGCTGCAGGCGGATGTTGTCGCCTTCGCGGTAGAAGCGCTTCAGCGTGGCGTCGCTCGAATCAACCAGCGCAACTACGATGTCTCCGTTGTGGGCCGTCTTCAGCTTCTCAACCATCACGTAGTCGCCATCGAGGATGGCTTCATCCTGCATGGAATCGCCGCGGACTTCGAGGACGAACACTTCTTTCGAGCGCACGAAGTCGGCGAGCGAGATGGTCTCATTGCTCTGCACGGCTTCGATGGGCTGGCCGGCGGCGATGCGGCCGAGCAGGGGCAGCACCAGGCCGGTGTTGACGCTCATGGCTTGCTTGAGCCGTCCTTTGGGCGGGACCAAGTCGATGGAGCGGCTGCGGTTGTAGTCGCGGGTGAGCAGTCCCTTCTTCTCCAGGTTGGTGATGTGCTTGTGGACCGTGGCCAGCGAGCTTAAGTCAAGCCCGTTGCCGATCTCTTCAAACGACGGAGAGTAGCCATGCTCCGCCACGAAGCGGGAGATGAAGTCGTAGACTTCGCGCTGCCTGCGTGTGATCGCCATGCCGATATTGTTGGCGAATATAAGGCGAAATGTCAAGAGGAATCGGCTTCCGGTGCTTGACAGAGTCTTCCTTGTTCGGGGGATGGTTAGATGTCACAGAAGGCGATCCTTAATCTTGCCCGCTCTTTCATAGGAGTCCATTCGTAGAATTATACGAGACGGCGAACATGCGGCGAACAGTTGCCTTCGGTGACGGCGTGAAACCAGTAATCGCATGGGAGCGGAGCGGTAGTTCCGTCGGTGGCGGAGTCTGCGTCATAGCTGCTCTTTCGCCCCTTCGGGGCTTGCTCCCGTTCCACTCTTGACCCACGGCTTACGCCGTGGGCTGCATTCTTCCGCCGCTCCGCGGCTAGCCCTTGTCTCGATGTTCCGCTTATCGCAGCGCTGGAAGCGCTGCGCCACCCAGATTCTTGGCGCTTGTGGCGCGGCTGGAAGCCGTGCCCTGATACGAATCCCTGCGGCGCGCGGCATGACCAAATAGCTTGCGGAAGAAGTCGCGCTGGACAAAAGGTGCGACCACTAGGGCTGAAGCCCGTATTGATTTATGGACGCCTTACGCGGCGCTGAAGCGCCGCTCTTCCACGGTGCTGCCGGCTGATGGGCGGGCGCGGGGTGCTGCCGGCTTTGCCCGGGCAGGACAGCCAAGGGCGGGCGTCCCCACACGATCTGCTTCGACATAAATTGTCCACGCCAGGTTGGACTTCAAATGACGGGGATTTTGGGGTAGGCTTATGCCGATTGCCAAGGAGGACTCTATGGCACAGAACACTCCGGTTGAGATGGTGAAGAGTGCTTCGACGGTTTCGATTTTGTGGGGAGCTTTGCTGATTGTGTTGGGGGTGATGGCGGTGGGTTCGCCGTTTCTTGCCGCGGTGGCGGTGAATGTGGTGGTGGCGTGGCTGATACTTTTCGCGGGCGTCGTCCACCTGGCGCTGGCATTTCGCGCGCATGGAGCGGGGAGCATGATCTGGAAGGTTCTGGTGGGGATCGCGTACCTGTGCTTTGGCGCGTACCTGCTGGTGCATCCGGTGTTGGCGGTGGCGACGCTGACGTTGCTGCTGGCATCGCTGTTTCTGATTGAAGGCATCCTGGACATCGTACTGTATGTGAAGATGCGTCCGATACACGGATCGAGCTGGGTGCTGATCGACGGGATCGTTACGCTGCTGCTGGGACTGATGATCTACATGCAGTGGCCGTCGAGTTCGGCGTGGGCGATTGGGACGCTGGTGGGCATCAGCCTGATCTTCAGCGGAGTGGCGCGGGTGATGATGTCGTTGGCGGTGCGCAAGGGCGCGGATACGGTGTCGCGCCTGGCGGCCTAGGGGCGTCTCAGAAAACTGGCGCGGCGAAGCGCGAACAGGATTCAGCGCATTGGGAAATATACGCCCCGGTAAATCCCGACAAAACGGAGGGAGACGAAATGGGGGGATTGATCCCGCTCGGGGACGCGACGCGGCGGCCGTCGCGGGTCCCCGTGGTTACGATCCTTATTGTCCTGGTGAATGCGTTCGTTTTTGTGCAGGAGCTGGTGGGCGGCGAGGCCTTCGTGACGCGGTGGTCGGCGATTCCGGCCCAGATTTTTTCCGGCCATGGGTGGATCACGATTCTGACGGCGATGTTCATGCACGCCAGCTGGTCGCACATCATCGGCAACATGATCTTCTTGTGGGCCTTTGGTCCGGAGATCGAAGACGCGATGGGGCGAGGGCGGTATCTGGTTTTCTACCTGGTGGGCGGGATCGTGGCTATGTTTGCCCAGGTCGCGGCGAGTCCGCACTCTACCGTGCCAAACCTGGGCGCCAGCGGGGCGATTGCCGCGGTAATGGGCGGGTTCCTGGTCACGTATCCGCGCGACCGCATTCGCTCGATTTTACTGATCTTTATATTTGTGAAGGTCACATTCATACCGGCCGCGCTGCTGATCGGTTTTTGGTTTCTTACCCAGCTCGTCAATGCTGGCCAGGTGGCGCACTCGCAAACCGGTGGGGTGGCCTACTTGGCGCACGTCGGGGGTTTCATCTTCGGGGCTCTCACCGTGCGTCTGTTTGAGAGCGCGGAACGACGTTCCCTGGAATCGACACTCTGAAGACCCGGGTTACCTGTGTAACTGACCCAAGAATACGGTTAGGTGCGAAGCCCGGGATGGAGTCAAGCCCTTTTCCTCTTTGAGGCGGGAATCCCTAGCCTCACTCCAACACCTGGGACGGCAAAGTCATCCGAAACTTCCTCTAGATTCGTAACTCTAATACTGAGGGAATCGGTGATGAGTTCGGGAGGGGTTATGTCCAGAGGGTCGGTTCGGATGGTGGCGATGATGTTAACCGTGTTGGCGGCGACGCTGGCTTGCCAGGCGGGAAGTGGAACGAATGCGGCGGTGCCGTCGCCGGTGGTGGACGAGGCGAAGGCTACGGCTACGGGGAAGCAGACGGCGGTGGTTGCGGGAGGATGTTTCTGGGGAATCCAGGCGGTGTTTCAGCATGTGAAGGGCGTGATCAGCGCGACTTCAGGATACTCGGGCGGGACGGTGAAGAATCCAGACTATGAGACGGTGAGCAGCGGCGCGACCGGACATGCGGAGTCAGTGGAGATTGTCTACGATCCGTCGCAGGTGACGTATGGAGAGTTGCTGCGGGTGTTCTTCTCGGTGGCGCTGGATCCGACGGAGGTGAACCGGCAGGGGCCGGATACGGGGACGCAATATCGGTCGGTGATTTTTTATGGCAATGAGGAGCAGAAGCGCATCGCGCAGGCTTACATTGCGCAGCTTGACCAGGCGAAGGTGTTTCGGCGGGCGATTGCGACGCAGGTGGTGGAGTTGAAGGCGTTTTATCCGGCGGAAGGGTATCACCAGAATTATGCGACGGTGCATCCGAACGATCCTTATATTGTGTATAACGATGCGCCGAAGGTGGCGAATTTGAGGCGGGAGTTTCCGGAGTTGTGGAACGGGAAATAACAGCAGGTTCCTCCACTCCGCGGGCACTTCCTTTCAGGAAGTGTCCGCTCCGGTCGGAATGACAGTTTATCCGGTCGGAATGACAGGTTTTGTGGTGGAGGGTCGCAGGAGGAAATATGTTTGAGTTTGAGAAGAGCGAAGTGAATGTGGGACGGCGGGTGTTTCTGGCGGGAGTGGGTGCGGCGCTGGGAGGGGCGGCGTTGTGGTCGTTGCGGAGGCCGCGAGTGACGGAGGCGGCGGCGAAAGCGGAGCCGGGAGAAGTGACGATTGTGCAGTTCTCCGATGACGGGAAGCGTCTCGCGAAAGTGAAGATTGCGCGAGTCGTGAAGACGGAAGAGGAGTGGAGAAAGCAGCTGCCGTCGGGAGTGTTCGAGATTACGCGGCATGCGGATACGGAGCTGGCTTACAGCGGGAAGCTTTTGAATGAGCACGGCACGGGGATCTTCCGCTGCATCTGCTGCGATAATGCGCTGTTTAGTTCGGCGACGAAGTTTGATTCGGGAACGGGGTGGCCGAGCTTTTGGGAGCCGATTGCGAAAGAGAACGTGCGGGAGATTTCGGATTCGAGCATTGGCATGGTGCGGACGGCGGTGTCGTGCACGGAATGCGATGCCCACCTGGGACACGTGTTCGATGATGGTCCGAAACCGACGGGGTTGCGTTATTGCATGAATTCGGCGTCGTTGCGGTTTGCGAAGGCGGCGTAGGGCGGCAGTAGAATGGAAGGCATGAATTCCAGCCTGCCGGTTTTTCGCGAGCCGAGTGCGGTGGAGAAAATCTTTAACCGAGTGTTCGGATTTGTGGTGGGAATGGGGCTCGGTTTTTCCTACAACTATCTGCTGCAAGTGCGGGGACGCAAGAGCGGGAAGCTTTACGCGACCCCGATCAATCTGCTGGAAATCCATGGCAAGCGATTCCTGGTAGCTCCGCGTGGGCGCACGCAGTGGGTGCGCAACGCCGAAGCCGCGGGCGAAGTGACGCTGAAGAAGGGAAGCTCATCGCAGAGATTTCGGCTGCGGCCGGTGGCCGAGACAGAGAAGCCGGAGATTCTCAAGGCCTATCTGGATAATTTCAAGAGCGAAGTGCAGCGCTACTTTCCGGTGGCGGCGGGTTCGCCGGTGGAAAGTTTTGTGGAGTTGGCGGGGAGTTATCCGGTGTTTGAGTTGTTGGCGGGTTGAGCCGGGTGCAAAGCTGGGAGTTGCCTGCTGAATAAAAATGGAGGACGGGCGAGGGGCTCGTCTCTCCATCTTTACTGTAGTTCAACTTTTTGTGGTTCAACTCTGCGGTTCAACCCGTTCTTGGGGGTAAGGTTAGTGATGGTTATTTGCTGTCGCCGTCGTGATTCACGTCGCCGGTGCTCTTCAGCGTGACAGTGTCCGAAGGTTGCGGAGTCTTCTGTGCCTGCTGAGGCGGCTTGGCGGCGGGTTGCGGGGCTTCGTTGGTGTGGCTGATGTTCGAACTGCTGACTGGATTGACCATAAAGACATAGATCGGCGAGGGGTGGGGAGACTTTAGGGATTGGGGTAGGCGAAGGCTAATCTTTGGTAACGGTTACTCAACTTGCGACGCCAGCTATCTACCTCGGGGGCTAAAGCCCACAGTCTTAGTGGGGGTTTATTGCAGCGCTGAAGAGTGTGCGTGAGAACTGCTCTTCCGCCCCTCCGGGGCTGGCTCATTTTCCACTTTCTATCCACGGCTTACGCCGTGGGCTGCATTCTCACGCCGCTTCGCGGCTAAACCAGAGGACTTGATTCCACCGCGAAGCCAAGAATCTAGTTGTCACGCACACACTGAACCGCTGCGCCACCCAAAATCAGAAACTTCTCCTAATCAGAATCTTCTCTTAATCGGTTTTTCGGATGCGCATCCCCCTCTTCTCAGGGTCTTCTCCTCATTCCTTCCGTGTCAGGCGCCGGTGGCGAAGGACTTTTCGTCGGGCTTTCTTTCCGGATGGTGGGGAGCGACGTCGGCGGTGACGTCTTGCACGAAATCACGGCGGCGTTCCGGGCCCTTGCGCTCAATCACGCGGACGCGGCGGGCGGGGATGTTGCTGGGTTCGAGGGTGAGGATGCGGCCGTCGCGGACCTGGATGTGGGAGCGGAACCAGTCGGTGCGGAACATCCGTCCCGAGCAATAGAAGGTCATGGAAGCGGCGATGGGACCTTCGAATTCCTTTCCGGTGCAGGCGAGAATGCGCTTGCCGAGTTCCTGGGTCCAGGTCATGCCGCCGACCAGAGGATCGTTGAGGCGGCAGCGCTCGAAGGGAACGGCGTGGGAGAGCTTGCGCAACTGCAGGAGTTGCAGGAGGACAGAGCTCTTGGCCAGGTTGGTGACGATGATCCTGGCTTCGGTGCTGGAGATACGCTCGAGTTTGAGGTGAAGATCGGGCGACCATTCGCGTTCGAATTCCTCGCGGGCCAGGGCTAGACCTTTGTCGGTGGCTTCCACGTAGCGCAGGGTCGCGCGGGCCAGAACCACGCTGAAAAAACAGGTCAGCACGGTCGCGATGACTGGAATGTAGCTGAGGAAAGTGCTGAAGGAAATGCGGAGCGAATTGAGCCAGGGAAGAGGCATTCGGGAGAGTCTAGCGAGAGGAGCGGGGGGCGCTCCAGATGCGCATGGTGAGGAGATGGGGGCTGGGCTAGGGCAGGGACTTTGGTAACCCGCGTCGGCAGAGCGGCAAGGAAGCGAGCCAAACGCGCGGTTATTGCGTCGCAAAGAACGCGACGCATCGCGCGGCTCGCCCAGATCCTTCGCCAATCAAAGAGCGATTGGCTCAGGATGACAATCCCATTTATTCGAGGACGCTGTCGTCGAGTTTCTTGCGCTCCCAGTCGGCGGC
>Ga0208190_1000056_pt1 | contig 41532 bp, 43 predicted proteins | sample June2015DPH_13_1_FD_184708 | JGI IMG/M metagenome (GOLD analysis project Ga0208190, IMG submission 184708) | Peatland microbial communities from SPRUCE experiment site at the Marcell Experimental Forest, Minnesota, USA - June2015DPH_13_10... | ecosystem: Environmental > Terrestrial > Soil >... | reverse complement strand
ACCGGAGCCGGAGCGGCGGCAGCTAAGTGGGCCGGTTCGTAAGTTCACTAACGTATTCTCCGGGTCAGGCCGCCAAGGCTGATTGTTGGCGGTCTTGCTGGGCCAGTTTTTCCAGCCAATCGTTGAGATTGCGGCGCGTAAAACGCCACTGGAACGGCTGCGCGATCAGTTCATAATGTCGTTCAAATTGTGCCAAGCGCTCCGCCACCGCCGCCCGCGAAGGAAAGTCATTCGGGGTCAGCACCTTTTGTTGCAGGATGGAAAAGTAAATCTCGATTTGATTGAGCCAACTGGCATGGACCGGGCCATGCACCAACGTTAAATTGGCGTAGCGGTTTTGCAGCCGCCGGACCGCTTTCTGGCCGCGGTGGGAAGAGCCGTTGTCCACAATCCAAAACACCCGGCGGGCCGATTTATACGGAGACTGCCCCATCACCTGTTCGACCAACCGATCAAAGGGGGCGATCCCGCTCTGCGCTTCACAACGACCAAAGACTTTGGCTTGATGCACATCCCAAGCCGCCAGATAGGCCCACGCTCCCCGGCGTTCGTATTCATGCTCCACTTTCATGGCGTAATGGGGCCGGGGTGGTTCGCTCGCGTGGATGCGGGCCCGCGCCTGGAGGCTGGTCTTTTCATCGGCCGAGAGCACAAATTCATCCTCGCGCAGCGGTTGATCTTGCCAGACTCCCTCATAAAGGTCCAAGAGACGGCCGGCTTTGGCGGCAAAATCCGGATCACGCGGAAAAATCCAACAGCGGTGTTGCCAAGGCCGAATGGCGTCTTGGTGCAGCCAGCGCCAGACGGTCGTATCACTGATGCTGGCCACCAGTCCAGAGGCAACGGCATGGCGGGCGATCTCGGGCACGCTCCAGCGCGACAGGGGCATCTGCTGTTGGCTGGGCAACTCACAGGCCAGGGCTTTGATTTGCACCACGACTTCTGGGGGGAAAAGACCGGGGGCGGCCCGGTCGGGGGAGTTCCTCCAAGCCCGCCAGGCGTTCGGTGAAGAAGCGCTTGCGCCACAAGCTGACCACTTCGCGGCGCGTATCCAAGCGCCGGGCGATTTCATCATTGGCCATTCCTTCGGCGGCATGGAGGATCATTCGGGCGCGCGCGACCTCAAAATACGGCAACGTATATTTGGCCGCACGCCGGGATAATTCCCGCTTTTCCGAGGCTGACAGGACGATACGAAATGGGCTGTGTCGCGGCATGCAAATTCCATAGCACGCCGCCCCAAAAATGCAACAATAATACGTTACTGTATTTAAGAAGCCACCCACTGAGCCTCTCCACCCCCGCACATCGCCACAACGGAAAACAATGGCGCCATGAAGAAAAACGACAATCCACCCAATCTAAAATCCGCCAGCGGTTCAGGCTTTTCATTTGAGGATAAAGTCACTGTTTTGTTGTTCGGTGAAATGCTCGCCGGGAAATCTTCGCTCGGTTCCAATTGGGGAGTCATTGAGCGGGTTGAGCGTCAGGCTGGCGACTGGGAACCATTTGGTGACCTCCTGTTGATCGTGCCTACCGGGCGGCTACTTTTTTGGCACCAAGAAATGCATGTCATGATCGGAGTTTAAGATCAAGTCGATATAGCCATTCTTATCCAATTCGCTCGCAATGTCGGAAGGAATTACCGGCATCTCATACACATCATACTTGATTGGCTTCCTGTCTTGGGCGGAACCCAGGAAAACGTCACGCCAATCCTCGTGGTAAATACTCATTGACAGAAAGTCTAATGGCGGCGGAGCATCAATTAATGCGACATTCATGCGCTAAATAAAGCACAAATCCGTTGTAAAATCCACAGACCCAAAATGTTTTTCTCCGGTCCGCACGCAGACCTGGTCACTTTGGGGATGGCCCACCCTGCCTCATTATCACGAGGAGCCCGGCTTCTTCGGAACTAGGCCATTTGCCGTCGAAAAAGCGACTGCAAATCAGCCTCCATTCATAAAATTGGTTACCATCCCCATAGATTTCATTGATTAGGTCCTCCGCAAACCTGCTGTGCGCCCATACGACGCGGGGACGATAATAGTCCAATTCCATTTTGAGCACTTCAACATATGTCGCACGAATGCCACTCATCTCCTTCATATACTCAAAGTCCCCTGAACGAGGTCTGGTTGCCAGAGGCAGGGCATCAATGAACTCGACCAATTTCTTTTGGCTATCGCACGCCTCCCACCAAACACCGAGGCTGCTGTCAACCCGGCGGACAAAGTTAAGGAGCCGTTCGTAGTATTCGTGGTTGAAACGATGATTTAGCGGACCACCTGGTTTTCTCACGAATTCGTATCTGACGGCATGTTCTTCAGCTTCCTGACGTGTGTGCTTTGTATATGGAACACCGTTGTAGTTCGGCGACTGGCCAACGATGAGGAGGTCTGTCATCTCCCGCTGACGCTGGCGCGGAAAAATAGCCCTGGTCGGAACTCCATCCGGCAGTTTCGCTTGCTCGCCCAATGTCCAAATCTTGTCGCAAATTCGGTCGTATGCCATTCGCTGCTGAACCATATCAGGCCAGTTTTCGCAGGCCAGCAGAAAGAGGACTGGGCAAACAATGGAGCCGGAGGCGACTATGCGCATTTCCTCAAGAGGCGGCGCCGGCATAGTTTATCCTTTGGCTCAATTGCTCTTCCGCTAATTTGCGCTCCCTGGCCCGGCCCATCCGCAACGCATCGACCAGGGCAAGGAGTTCATAAAGGGCGGGGTCGGATTTTACCGCCGACGGAACGGAACGGTAAAGGGGCTCGATGGAAATGCCCTTAACCTTTCCTTCGGGGTCAACCCAAACCGGCGGCAAATCATCCTGGCTGATGCTCGCAGAAAGAGGTGGTGCTGCATAAGCCGTGGGCGTCCCACGGGCCAAGGGCCCCATCTTCGCTGGAAAAGCATACCGGACTCCATGGATCAGGTAATCTGCCAGGGCTTTCCTCCGCGGAGTCCTGGTTTGTTCGTCAATCAGTCCGGCGGCGATGCCCCGACGAACTGCTGCATGTATCTCCGAGGCGCTGATGAAAAGTTCCTTGGACAGATCGGCATAAGCGACCGGCCCCTTTTTTAAGAGGAGCTTCAGCAGAACCACCACATCCAAAGACTTTGCAATCATGCCTATACTCTATTCGCGAATGGCGAATGGTCAAGCCCAAAAGCGAATAAATCGGCATTTCCCATCCAGTTAATTTTTGGGTCATTTCAAGCCAACCCGTCGCTATTAGGGAGCGATGAGCAAATCTTCGTCGTCAGCACCAAAACGCGAACCCAGAGGCCCTGTTTGGCTTCAACGGTCTTTAGCGGTCTTGAACACGCCTGAACACGGGGGTACAGGTTTAGGGGGTCAATCACCCCGTCCGGCCCCCAATTCCGACCCCCGCCTCCAACTTTAACTGCTTGTGCAGCAAGAGGTTGGAATATTCGGATGTCGGACTTCCAGTGAATTGACGGGTGTGCCATCTTTCTGCTTATGCAGCGGCAGCGGTACAGGTCGGCTACGCTGCGCGGACTCCACTCCAAGTTGTTGGTCAGGAAGGTCATTTCCCGTTCCTCTCCATCGATCTTGACCAGCGCCACCACCCTGGCGCATCAGTTCCGGCGCGGGTTTGTTCTCGTTGCGCAGGACGATGACTTCGTCGCGCAAAATCTTCGCGTCTTTGGAGGCAGGCATTTTTCGCACCACCTCATAAACCATGTTCTCCTTGGCCCGTGTCACCCAAAACACCCCGCGCTCACCCGGGAAGAGTGGGACTCGGCAGGCGCGCACTGCGTTTCCACCAGCCAGTGGTTCATGCCAGACTCCAAGCACGGCCGCTGGCACCAAGGCCCTGCGGGATGGGGATGGAAGTGGTTGTGGGTGAGGAATAAAAGTTTTTGCTAGACACGAAACCGCTTTTTTGCTCTGATAGGTTGGGATGAAAGATTCTCTCAATCCAGCGCAGAGTCAGGCCGGCTTCTCTGGGCTGAAAGTTCGAGTGGCCGGACAACAGGAATACGACTGGTTCGATGGCCAAATGGGCCAGCACCATTATTTGGGTGCGGGCCGGGCGGTGGGCGATTATGTGCGTCAAGTGGTGGAGGTCGAGGGACGTCCGGTCGCGCTACTGGTGTGGGGGCCGGCCTGCTACGCCCTCAAGGATCGGGATCTGTGGATTTCCTGGAGCGCGCCCCAACGGGTGGAACGGCTCAAACTCATCGTCCAGAACCGCCGTTTTCTCTTATTGACTGAGAAGGGGCAGTCTCCGAATTTGGCTTCCCAGGCTTTGGGGGCGGCGTTGCGGGCGCTGCCCCGGCAATGGCAGGAGCGCTTTGGTTACCGCCCGCTGCTGGCCGAGAGTTTCACCGACCCGGAAGCTTATGCCGGCACCTGCTACAAAGCCAGCAACTGGGAACCCGTCGGCAGGAGCGCCGGCTACAGTCGGCACCGGGCCGATTTTTATGTTTGGAACGACCGGCCCAAGCGGCTGTGGCTGCGGGAACTGGTCCCCGGGGCGAGGGCACAGTTGCGCGCGCTGGAGGTGCCGGAAGACAGTCGCTGCGGCTTGCTGGCTGGTGACTCCGGGGTTTTGCCGGTCAAACATGAGCAAATGGATTCGCTGTGCGACGTTTTCCGCAAGGCTCCCGATCCCCGGGATTCCAACACCCAGTATCGCACCGGGCCGGTCTTAACCCTCATCGCCATGGCCCTTCTGGCCGGGCGGCGCGAGATTGCCGAGATCGCCCGCTTTGCCACGACCCTGACCCATCCCCAGCGCCGCCGCCTGGGGCTGCCGCTCAAGAAGGGCACCGGCGGCTTTTACAAAGTTCCCGGTTACGACGTCTTTTACCAAGTGCTCACCCGCATGGATCCCGAAGCCTTCGCCCGGATTTTAAATGATTGGCTGGCCAGCCGCGTCGGCTCCTTGCCGCAAGCCCTGGCCCTGGACGGCAAAATGATCCGCGATCACATCGGGCTGCTGACCTTGGCCCAACACGAAGACGGCGCTCCGCAAGCCGTCGCGGTTTACGACCAGAAAGAGGGAACGGAGCGCTGCGAGCAGACGGCGGCGGTGGATTTGCTGGAAAAATTGCCCGCTTTGGACGGGAAGATCATCACCGCCGATCCCCTCCACTGCCAGAGAAAAACCGCCCGCCTCATTGTGGAAAAAGGCGGCGATTTCCTCCTCCAGATCAAAGGCAACCAACCCAAACTGCTCCAGCAAGCCCAAGGGATGGACTCCCTCAAAGACACCCCCTTTTTGCCCACACCCAATCCGGCCACGGACGGATCGAAACCCGCCGACTCCATGCCTTTCCCATCGAACCCATGACGGCCGACTTTCCCTTTGCCCGAACCCTGATCGTCCTGCGCAGTGAGCGCACCGTCAAAAAGACCGGCCTGACCACCACCGAATCGCGCTACTATCTTTCCAGCGCCCCGCCTGATCCATACACGCCCGCCCAATGGCTGGAACTCATTCGCGGACACTGGGGCGGTGTGGAAATACGCAACCATTGGCGGCGCGACGCCATCATGGGAGAAGACCGCTCCCGCAGCCGTAATCCCAATCTCTTGGCCAATCTGGCGCTCATCCGCAATGCGTTGCTCCTACTGTTGACAGACCAAGGCCCAGCCCAATCCCTCCCTCAAGTCCGCGAGCGACTCCACTCCCGGCCAACCCAATGCCTCAACATACTTCACTCATAATGCTCTCAAAACAAAAGACCCTGCCGCTGGCACATCCTCGCTGCCACCCCCGCATGGGAAGAGTGGCCAAAACACGGCCGGCGCGGCGAATTTTTGTCGGAGCCCGAGTACCAAGAACTTCTCGCACAGACGAAGGACCGAATTGAGCTGCTCCGGAAGGAAGACGACATCGCTCACCTGGCTTGCATCATCGAATCCCGCCATAGAACCTATCCACTTTATAGGGCAAAAAGACGCCTTCCCGCACGTTGACAGGGGTGACTGTTGTAACTTTTGATGTAACGATTTTAGCATCACTTTGACGGTTATCAAACTCGCCGTTTTTGGGTGTGCTGCGAGTTCCTTGCCAACTGCGTTCCCAGAACTGATATCAGATCATGTCCTTGGATTGGCGCCAGGAGACCGGGTGTGGTATCACGGCATCTGGTCACGACGCTGCGGCGGCTTTCATCGTGAGCGGGGACATTGGGCGCTGATCGAGTGGTTTATTGCTCCAGAGCATATTGAAGGTTGAATAACCGATTCCGCAGGCCCGGCAGGCATTTCACGACCTCGTTTTCACCCTGCTCAACCCCGGATGCCGATTTGTGCTAGCAACGACTTGACGCCGTTCCAAGTGATCCCCACACCGATGCATAGCATGATGAACGCCGAGAGCCGCACCACCACCATCATGCCCGTGTGCCCGATCCGTTTGCCGACCCGCTGGGCGTAGCGATATGCCAAAAGAATTGACAGCGCGATGATGCCGGCTCCCATGACGGAGGCGAGTAGCTGGATCATCGCGTGTTCGAACGTGTGCGCGTGATTGGCGCCGACGGTAATGGCCACCGAAATCACCCCGGCATCAATTGTCAGAGGCATGGTCAGCGGGGAAAAGGCCCGTCCCAGCGCCATGAGATTGGCGTGGACCGGGTCTATCGTCACATCCGCCGGTTTTGGGTTGTCGGCCAGGAGTTTCCAGCCCAGGGCACAGACTACGGCACCACCCGCCACCTGCACCACAGGTATCGAAAGGCCAAACAAACGGAGGACGAACGAGCCAAGCAACATCGACCCCAGCAATAAAATGAACGAGTAGAAAGCGATGCGTTTCGCCAGATCGGCGCGCGTTAATTCATCGCAGCCTGGAGTCATGGCCAGGAAAATCGGGGCGTCGCCCAGCGGATTAACAACGGGCAGCACAGCGCCGACCATCAGCAGGATCGCACCAGTAAGTAGGCCGAAGTCGGACCAGATCATCGGGTCGCCCTTACCGTTGTGGATTTTTCCAGATGCCCATCGAACGTGGAGCGCATGGCCGAAAGCAGTTTGTCCAGAAAATCGGCATCGCCGCGCGAACTCAATCGCTCATGGAGCGCCATGGTCAGCATAGGCACCTGCACTCCTTCATCAATGGCCGCCTTGCTGGTCCACCGGCCTTCGCCCGAATCGAAGACGCATCCGGCAAATCCAGCAAGTGCCGGATCTTTTGCCAGCGCATCCGCCGTCATAGTCCAGATGGCAAAAGTCGCGACCTGCAAAGATTTGCAAAAACTGATCCAGTCTCATTCTTAAAGAAACCATTGAACATGTGAAGAAACTGGGAACAGTTTTTAAGTTCTTCTGCGCCACAGCCAAAACGAAGAAGCGCCAATCCAACATTGGACTTCTGAAAGAGAAAGATGAAATGTCCAAGATCACTTTCCCAGATACTTTGATGGGTTGCGTAGCCGGTCGAGCCGCTCGAATTCATATTCGTTCCGCACGACTTCCCGCCGTCGACTTTGCTCACGGGCATTCGCGACAGTTTGAGGGAGCGACCAAGCCTGCCTGACCAATTGCATGATAATCAGGCACACATGCTTCAATTTATTCATAGGCCGAGCATTTTTTGTTTTTGGTTTTGGTCGAACAGCTTTTGGCATGCCGGTAAATCCCCTTCACAAGCGCGTCGGCTCGCAACCCGATCGTCAAAGCGACTTGGGTTTCATAATCAGCAACACGATCCCGCCACCGATGAGCGCAAGTGCCGCGACAGCCTGCGGGATAAAGTAATGATGGGTGGTCTGCAGAATGCGCAGGCCGCGGAAATCGACGGCCTCTCCCGGGGTCGTGAAGGCGATGCCCGAGTAACCAAGCATCACGATGCCCAAGATGACCAGAATGACAGCAACGATCGTTCTTGTGTTCATATCGAATCTCCAGTTTTTGTGCTTCGGTTAATAGCCTTTGAAACCGATCGCCTGCGCCTGCTGAAGACGTCGATGAACACCATAATGACGGCAAGTCCAAGCAGGATGTTAATCAATCCGCCCATCACGTAACCGCCCAGTATGGCGAGCAACCATAGAATGAGCAATATTACCGCAATTGTGTATAACATATAATTTTCCTTTCAGTCTGTTTTGATCGCTGCGGGCGGCGCGCTTTTGCGCCCGCCAACAGAAATACGCAGTTTAGTTGTTAGATGCAGCCACGACCTCGATGGTCATGTTGTTGATGACGCTGGTCACGCCTTTGATGTCGGTGGCGAGCTTGGTGGCGAGACTCTTTGCAGCATCGTCTTTGGCCATGCCGCTCAAGGAAACGACGCCGTCGGTCGTTGAAACCGTGATGTGTAAAACGCTGGTCGCCCCCTGCGATTGCAACGCCGCCTTGACATCAGCCGTGATGGAGGCGTCCTCGGTCATGTTGTTGATCACACTGGTCACGCCATTGAGGTCGGTGACAAGCCTGGTGACCAGGCTTTTTTCGGCATCATTTTGGGCAATGCCGCTCAAGGTGACAACGCCGTCCTTCGTTGAAACATTGGGGTGCAAGGCGCTGGTCGAACGCCGCGATAGCAACGCCGCCTTGACTTCAGCCGTGATGGAGGCGTCATCCACCTTATCGCCCGTGGTGGTGCCTGGCGCGGTCACAGTCTTGGCAATCGTCATGTCATTCTTGACCGCCGTGACATGGTCAACGTCCTTGGCGTATTCGGTGGTAAGTTCCTTTTCCGCCAGGCTGCTCGCTTCACCTTCCAGGGTGACGACGCCGTCCTTTACATACACGTCGGTTCCGGTGGCGCTCACGTTGCGATGGAACAGGAGCGCGCATTTCACCTTCATGCTGATCCAAGTGTCAGAATGTTCGGCGGGTTGTGCGCCGCTGACTTTCAGTTGATTGTCCACACTTTTGACCCCCGGCAGGTTTTCCACCGTATCCTGGGCCAGGGACCTATCCTTCGCATCGGTGACAGTTCCGGTCAACGTGACAATGCCGTTCTTGGACTCGGTCTTGATGGAATCGTTCTTGAGGTAGGTTTTGAACACGTAGGACTTTGCGGCGGACGACTCGATGCGATTATCCGTATCGGATGCGCGCAACGATGTGCTGCTCGCTAACATGGCGCTGCTGGCTGTGAAGAGCGCGAGCAAGCCGGTAATTTTCATTTTCATAGTGCGTTTACTTTCATTTGTTGTGTCGTTTGCCTTTTTGCTTTTGACACATAGTCAGATTAATTGATGAGCCGAGTCATTGCTATGGGGGTGAACACCCCATAGCGGACGCCCCATTGCACAGCCTATTCTCCCAGTATGAAAAATAAAAAATTCTCCCAAGACCAAAACCAAAAAACGGTTGGCGTCACACGGCCGGCTGCGGTCGCGGACTTAAACCAAAACAAAATTGATTTTGCACCGTCAGCGGACGAAGTGGCCAGAAGGGCCTACTTCAGTTATGTGAACGAGGGTTCGCGGCAAGGGCACGACGTGCAACACTGGCTGGAGGCCGAGGCGCATTTGCTTGCGGAACGCAACCGCACCCGTATCCATGGTTTTCACAACCGAACGTAAAACAAAATTCACAGACGGCAAATCGCGAAAGAATCCATTTATGAAAAGATCCATTGTTAAGCTCGCGGAAGCGCCCAAAATGTATGAAACCGAAAATGACATTTCAGAAAAGCGCCGGTCGGAACTGAACGCGCTCATGAACCAGCGGCTGGCGTCCGCCGTGGATCTGCAAATGCAGATGAAACAGGCGCATTGGAACGTGAAAGGTCCGAGTTTCATTGGCCTGCACGAACTTTTTGACAGGGTGGACGAAGCCGTCGAATCCTATGTGGACATGATTGCCGAGCGCATCGTCCAACTCGGTGGCGTCGCCGAAGGGACGGTGCGCGTTTCTGCCAAGGGCTCGCTGCTCGAAGAATATCCGCTCGCGATTGCCGACGGCCTAGCCCATGTCGAAGCAGTGGCCAAAGCCCTCTCCACCTTCGGACATGAAGCCCGCAACATGATCAGTGAAGCGGACGAACTGGATGACGCCGGCACAGCGGATCTGTTCACCGAAGTTTCGCGTGGAATAGACAAGTGGCTCTGGTTTGTTGAAGCCCATTCCCAAGCGCCGAAATAAAAACACATTCCCCTTGCCCAATTCACAACAGAACAATATCAAAATCATGAACACTCCTATCATCACCCGAAACCTGACCAAACAAGCCCCGCACAGCCCGCGCGAACGCATCTCCGGATTCGCCATCGCCAGCCGTGCCGTGGACAAATGCCGCGCCAGCCTGGCAGGAACACTCGGCGAATATCATTATGATTGTCCGCTGGACAACATGCTTTTCAGTTTCAAGGGCATCAATGGCGCGCAATTTAAAGCAACCGTTCAAGCCTCGAAAAACTATGAAGACGTCGGCGCCTGGCTGCAGACGAACGGCACGGCAAAAACGCCGGCCGAAATCAAAATCTGGTCGGATGAAATGGAAGCCGGCAGCATGATGAAGAATCCCGAAAAGCGCGCTTACTTCATGGAGAACTGCTCCAAGCTCGGGCTGAATCCGGAGACAACCAGCACGTTCGACTGGCTCGAAGCGGACGACCACGCGAGCTTCAGCCGCAAGTCTTCGTAACACCTTTTTGCTTTCCGCCAAGGCAAGCCCAAATTTATGAAAGTTTCCATCACCAAATGCGAGGCCACACACCAGACTCCTGTCTTCCCGAGATCAATCCTCCAACTACAGACCGACTCCAAGGAAGCCGCCCCAAATCCAGAATCTCAAACCATGCGTGAGGATTGTGGCTTCAGCCAGATAAAGAAAACGCGTAACTCACAAACATTTTTCCGCATTTGCGGCAATTTTAGCCTATGAGCGCAAATCCATTGAAGCAAGGCCTCTTGACCGAAAACTCCGCCGGCATCGGCACGGTGACGCGCAAAATGGTGCGGGAGCGTGCGATTGAGTTGGCCGCCATCAACGGGCATTCCGCGCAGGAGGTGTCAAAATCCGACTGGGACCAGGCCAAACGGGAATTGACGGGCAAACCGGACACGGACCCGAACGAGGCGGCGCTTGAATCAGCGCCGGAATCCGAACGCTGGGATCCGGTGCCCGGCTCAACAGGGCACAAAGTGCCAGCAGCCCCCAGCGCCGATGAGGACGAAGAGGGGCGGAGCGACAATGAGAGACTGGTGGGAGAAGGCATCGAAGGGGCGGAACATGATCAAATGCGTCAAGCCAGCCTGAAGCGAGACACTTAAAACCGCATCATCTTTTTGAATCAAAAATTTATGGGGGTGAACACCCCATAGCAAATGGGCGAGCCCATGGCCTAGTGTTTCGCTTGCATGGTAACGAAAAATGCAAAGACGAAAGAACAAATATGATGACAAAGAACAATGCAGTGGTGGCGATCTACAAATCCCACACCGAAGCCGAAGCCGCCGTCAAGGAACTACAGCACTCCGGCTTTGATATGAAGAAACTCTCGATTGTCGGACGCGACTATCACACAGATGAAGATGTGGTCGGGTACTATAACACCGGCGACCGCATGAAAAAGTGGGGAAAAATGGGAGCCTTCTGGGGCGGGATATGGGGATGGTTTCTGGGTGCCGGTTTCTTTTTGATTCCGGGCATCGGGCCGTTGGTCATGGCCGGGCCGGTGGTTGGCTGGCTCGTCGGGGCGCTGGAAGGCGCGGTGGTGGTAGGCGGTTTGAGCGCTATTGGCGCCGGCCTGTACAGCCTGGGCATCCCCAAGGACAGCGTTATCCAATACGAGACGGCTCTCAGATCCGGCAAATTTGTCGTGATAGTTCACGGTTCGGCGCAGGAAGCAACACACGCCCGGGAGATCATCAGCCGCACCAATCCGGAGTCCGTGGAGCAACATCAGCCTTCACGCACCAAACCGGAGCCGCACCTCGTGGGAGCGTAATTTGGGTGCCGGACAAGACTATGAAGCGTTCATTCGCTTCTCTTGATTCGAAGTTCAACCAGCGCCTGGCAAACAGTCATGAATGATAATTGAAATGAAACAAAACAGTTGGCTAATAAAAAGACGGTTTATAAAAACATTATATATGAAAGCATTAAAGTTGAAGGAATGGCCTCACCGCGCAACGATCGGCAGATGTTCTGCCATCCTGCTGATTGCGGCGGGAATGCAAACACTGAGCCTGCCACCGTTACAAGCGGCGACACCGCCAAAGGAAATTACCGACAGCGGCATCACATCCGTCGTTGAAGACGGATTAACACATGAAAAAGGCGTGGTCCCGAATGATGTGGATGTCAGCACCAGCCAGGGCATCGTCACGCTTTCTGGATCGGTGGACAATCTGCTTGCCAAAAAGCGGGCGGTCAAGATCGCCGAGGGCATCCGGGGCGTGCTCGGGGTGATCGACCGGACCACGGTGACGCCGGTGTCCCGCCCCGACGGAGACATCCGCAAGGACATCCAGGCGGCTTTGCTGCAAGATCCCGCGACCGAATCCAATCAGGTGACCGTAGCGGTCCAGGACGCGTTCGCCACATTGACCGGCAGCGTTGGTTCCTATGCGGAAAAACAACTCGCCGCGCGGATTGCCGAGGGAGTCAAGGGGGTCAAGGAGGTTGACAATAATGTCACGATCAACTATCTGGCGACCCGCACTGACGCGGAAATTGCCGCCGACGTCAAGGCCCGTTTCCAATGGGACATCTGGATCAACGGCGGCCAGATCAACCCGGTGGTGACAGACGGCAAAGTGACGCTCACCGGAACGATCGGCAGCGCGATCAGCGAAGACCGGGCCGTCGATGATGCCTGGGTAAACGGCGTCACCTCTGTGGACTACAGCGGCTTGAAAATCGACCCGCAGGCACACAGCGTTGCGCACCAAGAGTTCACAGACGCCACCAGGTCTGACAGCGAAATCAAACTGGCAGTCCAGGCTTCTCTGCGTCTTGACCCGCGCGTTAAGGCCTTTTCTCCCGACGTAACCGTTGAAGGCGGAGTGGTCATTCTTGGCGGCAATGTGGGAAACTTGAAGGCGAAAACCGCCGCGGAACAGGACGCGATCAACATAGCAGGCGTCGAGGGGGTGGACAACTATCTGAAGGTGAGACCCAACGGGCGACCCACCGATGCGCAGATGGAGAATGAATTGAAAGCGGCCTTGTTCTGGGATCCGTTGGTGGACAGTTCCACCATTACTGTGGCTGTCATTAATCGGGTCGCGTACCTCTCCGGGGGTGTGGATTCGAGTTTTCAAAAAACTGAAGCTCAAGATGTGGCTTCGCGGACCAAAGGAGTGTTGGTGATCCGCAACCATCTTAAGGTTGAACCGTATTCGATCTCCGATTACGATTGGCCTTACTACTCCGACTACGGCTGGCCCTACTACTACTACGACTGGCCTTATTATAACCAGCCGCCTTACTACGGTTACGAGATGTCTGGGCCGCAGCCAGAACTGAGCGACGGACAGATCAAAAAGCAAATCGAGGACAGGTTCTTCTGGAGTCCCTTCGTGGACCGGGCTGACATCAAGGTCACGGTTAACGGGGCAGTGGCCACTTTGACCGGTACCGTCGGGACTTGGATTGGCTGGAATGAAGCTGACAAAGACGCCCATAAGAGTGGCGCGACCGCAGTATTGAACCAAATCAAGGTCAAGAAAGGCCATTGGTTGTGACAGGAGAGGGAAACGGGGGAACTTGAGCGCTCTTGAGCGCCGGCTTGTACACACTGGCCCAAAGGACAGCGCAAATGCAGTACAAGACGGCGCTCATAGACAGTAATTTCATCCCAAATACCAAGGAACTGCAGCCATCCGGCTTTATGAAGATCATCTTGGCGCTATTGTCGTCATTGGGCCTCTTTTGCACGATTGCTCCGGCTCACGCTGGGGACTTGGAAGACGCGGCGCGCGCGTATAACGGTCTTGGGTTTCAACTGTTGGCCCAATGCCGCCAGTCGCTGCCGAAAACAAATTACTTTCTCAGCCCGGCCGGTCTGGCTTTCGCGTTGTCGATGGTGCAAAACGGCGCGCAAGGGGAAACGTTGCGCCAAATCATGTCCACCCTCCGGGTCGGGAACATCCCGCCGGCGCAGTTAAACAAGGCCAACAAGGCGCTGCTCGACCATTTGTCAAAACTCGATCCAAAAATCAAATTGGAAATCGCCAATGCGCTCTGGATTGACCAAAAGATTTCCATCAAACCGGATTTCATCTCCATCAACCGGCGCGATTATGACGCTGATGTGGCCAATGGCAATTTCCAGGACCCGGCCACCGTCAGGAAAATCAATGATTGGGTCAGCGCGCGCACGCACGGAAAAATTCCGACCATTCTTGAGCCGCCCTTGGACCCGATGCTCCGGTTAATTCTGCTCGACGCGATTTATTTCAAAGGCGAATGGCTGGCGCCCTTTGCAACCAACCTCACGCGCGATCTGCCGTTCACGCTGGGCAAAGGCCAAACCGTGCAACATCCGCGCATGAGCCGGACCGGCCATTACGGTTATAGCGAAGAGGACCGCTTCCAGGCGGTGGAGCTTCCTTATGCCGGCGGGGAGATGAGCATGTTTGTTTTTCTGCCCAAGGGCGGCCTGGATGAATTCCTGAAGGCGTTCACCGTGGGAGACTTCGAAGCCTCCATCAAGCGGATGCATCCGCGCGACGGCACGGTAGAGTTGCCCCGATTTAAACTGGAAAACGATTACGACCTTACCGGCGTCCTGCCCCCGATGGGCATGCCGCTGGCCTTCACCAGCCGCGCGGACTTCAGCAGGATGTCGGACGAACCATTGTACATAAGCTTTGTCAAACAAAAAACGTACGTCGCCGTCAACGAAGAAGGGACCGTGGCGGCGGCGGTGACGGCCACTGGCTTCCGCGCGATGGCGATGCGCATGGAACCGCAGCCACCGTTTCATTTCGTGGTGGACCGTCCCTTTTTCATAACCATTCGGGAGAGGCAAACCGGGCTTATTCTGTTCCTTGGCGCGATCGCGGACCCGCGTTAGCCATCCCATTGCAAACTTGTAATCTTCGAGAAAGCACCCGGCAACGCGGCGGTGTCATGTTGTTGCCGAAATCGAAGGTGGCGGGCGCTGGTCAACAGCGCAGTCGCCCGGTAACAAACACAAATAAAGATGCAAAGTTTTATGAAATCCAAACCGCTCGTGCTCCCAGCCATTGCCACGCTCGCTTCTCTTGTTCTCGCCTGCTGCATCACGGCGGCCACCTTGGGACGCCCAACGGCCCTGCTTGCGGCGGACGCGAACGACCCGACCGATGGCAACATCACGCGACTGACCGCCGGCCTGCTGGAACATTCCCAATTCTCGCACCATCGGCTCGATGACGAACTGGCCGCGAAATTCCTCGACCGATACCTCGATTCATTCGACCCGGAGCACCTGCTGTTTCTTCAGTCCGATGCGCAGGAGTTCGACGCCTTTCGTTCGCGCCTGTCCGATATGACCCGCCGCGAAGGCGACATCACTCCGGAGCACACCATCTTCAAGCGCTATTTGGAACGGCTGGACCAGCGCGTCGCGTATATCACGAACCTGCTGCATGGCGGGAAGTTCGATTTTACCGGGCACGACACCTACTCGTTCGACCGCGAGAAAGCACCTCGCCCGCCGAACCTCGATGCCGCCCGTCAACTTTGGCGGCAAACCGTCCGCGCAGAGTATTTGCAGGAAAAGCTCGCGGGTAAGAAACCCGCCGACATCATCGCGACCCTCACGGGCCGCTACAACCGCCTGTTGCAGACCATGAGAAAACTCACCCCCGAGGAAGTGCTTGATGTGTATCTCAACGCCCTGGCGCATGTGTATGATCCGCACTCGGATTATTTTGGGCCCGCGCAGAGGGACGACTTCTCCATCGCCATGAACCTCTCTCTGTCCGGCGTCGGCGCCACGCTGCGGGCGGAGGACGGCTATGCCAAAATTTCCGAACTCGTGCCCGGCGCCCCGGCGGCCCGAAGCGGGCTGCTCAAACCTGGCGACCGCATTGTCGCGGTTGGGCAGGCGGATCAGAAGCCTGTGGACATCGTGGACATGCCGCTGTCCGATGCGGTGAAGTTGATTCGCGGTCCGAAAGGCACGCGCGTCCGCCTGACGCTTATTCCGGCGGCCGCTGCCGATGAGTCCGCTCGCAAGACTATCACGCTTGTGCGGGATGAGGTTAAACTGGAGGATCAACAAGCCATGGCGCGCATCGTGGATTTGCCGCAAAAGAACGGCGCCACTCTGCGTGTGGGCGTCATTGACCTCCCGTCCTTCTATCGCAGCTCCGACGACGAGCCGACGCATCCCACCCCCAGCAGCGCCACGGCCGACGTGGCGAAGCTCATCCGCAAACTGGAGGCCGAACACATTCACGGACTTATCCTGGACTTGCGACACAACGGCGGCGGATCCCTGGAAGAAGCGATCAGCCTCACAGGTTTGTTCGTCGGTGAAGGCCCGGTCGTGCAGACCCGCGAACTGAATGGACGCACGGATGTCCAATCGGACACCGATACTCCAGAGATTTACGACGGACCAATGATCGTGCTCACGAGCCGGTTCAGCGCGTCGGCGTCGGAGATTCTGGCCGGAGCCTTGCAGGACTATGGCCGGGCTTTAATTGTGGGAGACAAGTCAACTTTCGGAAAGGGCACCGTGCAAACCGTCGTTCCGCTGGCGACGATGATGGATCAGAACCATCTCGCGCATTCTGTTGACCCCGGCGCGCTCAAGGTCACCATACGGAAGTTTTACCGCCCGAGCGGCGCCTCCACTCAACTCAAGGGCGTGTCGGCAGACATCGCGCTGCCGTCTTTGAGTGACGCTGCCGATGTGGGCGAAGCCGAACTAAAAGACCCGCTACCGTGGGACCGCGTGCCGCCCTCTGACTTTGCCCGCGAGGACCATGTCAGCGCCTTTGAGCACGATCTCCAGGCCCGATCCGCCGCGCGCGTGGCTGAAGACAAGGACTTCGCTTATCTTGGCGAGGACATCGCCCAATTCAAGAAAAGCCAGGCAACTAAAACGGTTTCAATGAACGAAGCGAATCGCCGCCAGGAAAAAGCAGAAGCCAGGGCGCGCGAAGAAGTCCGGAAGCAGGAACGCGTTGCCCGCAAGGAAAGTCAGCCGACAACCTACGACATCACACTCAAAAATGCGGACACCCCTGGTCTGCCCGCGCCGGCCAACACGGTAAGTTCGCCCGTGGCAAAATTATCGGCGACCCCCGCTGACGAGACTGAGGAGGTCGAGGCAAGTGTCCCGCAAAGTGATCCCGTCCTCCGCGAGTCCGAGCAAATCCTGGCTGATTACGTGGCAATGCTGCACCGCCCGGCGAGTGTGGCCATGGCAGCGCATTAATCATTGAATACGAAGTTCACCCCATTGCTGGCCCGCGTCCGGTCCCATATGTTGTGGCGGAATGAAGGAGAGGTCCTTCTTTCCGGAAGGAACTCGAATTATGGAGAATTCTATGAAATCGAAAATTGCCCGGACCACAGCCATTCTGGCAGGCGCTGGCTTGATGCTCAGTGCCGCTGCCCTGTTCGCGATGGATAACATCGCCCCATTTGCGCCGCCATCCGCCCAACCGCCCAACGACATGGAAATCACCGACCCCGGGAGGTTCCTTGAGGCGGCCAACATTATCAACCGGACCGAAATTGAAATGGGCCGGCTGGCCAATGAGCGCGGCCAAAGCGCATCCGTACGCAAACTCGGCAAACGCATGATCCATGACCATGACATACTCGAAAACAAAATAAAGGCCCTGGCCATCCCCAAAGATATTGTGCTGTCCAAAGTGTTGGATATCCGCCATCAACAAATGGTCGACAAACTGGCGACCTATTCGGGAACGGCCTTTGACCGGTACTACGTGGAAGATCAGGGCAAGTGCCTTCAGAAAGCGATTGCCCTGTTCCAGCAGGCGGCCGCTGAAAACCAAGATCGTTCCGTGCGCGATTTTGCCGCGAACAGCATCCCTGTATTGCAGCAACATTTGCAATTGGCCGAGAAGGATTCCAAGATCGTTAACGAGCCGCCCAGCGTCTCCCCAGGGCAGTAACGCACCACTCCATTCTTCAGTTCATGGCAGAGGTAACCCATAGTTTGGAGCATAGGAAGAGAAACGATCCAAGCCATGCGTTGCCCCCTTTTCTCAAGTCACGAAGGCGAATCTTTTTAAGGATGTCTTTGCGCGAGAATCCCGGGTACTCTCGCCGCGCTTGAATTATGCGTGTGCTTGTAGTTGAAGATGACAGCAAGATCGCCTCGTTCGTGGTCAACGGGCTGAAGCAAAACGGCTTCGCCGCGGACCATGCGTCCGATGGTGAAAAAGGTCTCGCGCTGGCGCAGACCATCACCTACGACGCGGCGGTGCTCGACATCATGCTGCCGAAGCTCGACGGGCTTTCGTTGCTGCGCAAGTTGCGCCAGAGCAAAATCCTCACGCCGGTGCTGATCCTCAGCGCGAAGGCCAGCGTGGACGACCGCGTGAAAGGCTTGCAGGCGGGCGGCGACGATTATCTCACCAAGCCGTTTGCGTTTTCCGAGTTGCTGGCGCGCGTGCAGGCGCTCGTCCGTCGCGCCACAAACACCGCCGCGCCGACAAAACTTTCGTCGGGCGACCTTTCCATGGATTTGCTCACGCGTGAAGTCGTGCGCAACGGGCAGGAGATCGAACTTCAAGTCCGCGAGTTCGGTTTGCTTGAGCTGCTTCTCCGCCATCCCGGCCGCGTGGTCACCAAGACCATGATTTTGGAGCAGCTCTGGGATTACAGTTTCGACCCGCAAACCAACGTCGTGGACGTGCTAGCCCACCGGTTACGCGCAAAGGTGGACAAGGATTTTCCCGTCAAGCTTATCCAGACTATCCGCGGAGTCGGCTATGTCCTCAAACCCGCTTGAACGGCTGGCGCGCAGTTTCACTTTTCGCCTGAGCCTGGGCTATGCGGCGCTGTTCACGCTCAGCGCGGTGGTTCTCTTCGGCTTGCTTTATCTGCTGCTGGCTTCAACCCTGCGAAGCAAGGACCAGGAAATCATTGAAGCCCGGCTCAGGGAATGCGCGGCGGTCTTTGAGAACGGCGGCCTCCCCTCCCTTCAGGATCTCGTCCAGCGCAGCAGAGATTCGGAAAAGACCAAATCATTCTTCGTGCGGCTGGCAGGACAGGGCAGCAGAGTGTTGCTGTTGTTTGCTCCGGACGATTGGGTTCAGTTTGACACCTCGGCGCTCGACCGTGGAGGTGACTTGTCGCGACTCATCTGGTTGCGCATTCCGAAGGACGAGGAACGGGACTTTACCGTCGCTGCAATGCGCCTGCCCGACGGGTCTGTGTTGCAAGTCGGTCGCTGCACGAACAACCGCGAGGTCCTGCTGCAGCCTTTTCGCCGCAACTTTCTGATTGTCATGACGCCCACTTTGTTGCTCGGTTTGTTCGGCGGCGCGTTCTTTGCCCATCGCGCGACCAAACCCGTGCGCGAAGTCGTGGCCACGGCCCGCGCCATTATGGACACCGGCAACCTGTCCGCCCGCGTCCCTTGCAGCGTCCGTCAAACCGAACTGCAGGATCTGGCCCGTCAGTTCAACCGCGTGCTCGACAAAAATGAAGCTCTGATCCAAGGCATGCGCGAAGCGCTCGACAACGTCGCCCATGACCTTCGCACCCCGCTGACCCGCCTGCGCGCCACAGCCGAAGTCGCCGTGCAGGCCACGCCCGACGCCGCCGCGCGCGAAGCCCTGTCCGATTGCGTCGAGGAATCCGACCACGTCCTCACCATGCTCACCGCGCTCATGGACATCACCGAAGCCGAGGCTGGTGTCATGAAGCTAAACTTGGGAAAAACTTCCATCGCCGCGCTGCTTAAAAATGTGGTCGAACTTTACGAACTCGTCGCCGAAGAAAAACGCATCACCGTCACCATCGATTTCAGTGAGCCATGCGAAGCTGTTGTGGACGCGACACGCATGCGCCAGGCCTTCGCCAATATCCTCGACAACGCGCTCAAATACACACCCGAGGGCGGCAAAGTCCGCCTTTCCTGCGCTGTCGAATCCGGCCGCGTGACCGTGCGGGTGCGCGACACCGGCATGGGCATCCCGACGGAGGAACAACCGCGTATCTGGGAGCGTCTCTACCGTGGCGACAAGAGCCGTTCCCAACGCGGCCTCGGCCTTGGCTTGAGCCTGGTGAAAGCCATCGTTGAAGCCCACCATGGCGGAGTGGCGGTCCAGAGTCAGCCGGGCGAAGGTTCGGAGTTCATCGTTAACATCCCGCAGTCAGGGCTGGCAACTTGACGGCTTGGCCGGGGCGGGAGGTTCGGAAACGCAAGCCGTGGGGGGATGGCAACGGCCAGCCACACCGCGATATGAACCGAAAAGTTCACCGCGATGCCGTTATGCCACAGCGGCCTGCGCTCCCGACATTCAACCGCATGATTCATGTTACGGGATGAGTCGCCAGCGCACGGTCAAGGATTTGCTCATCCAGTTTCATCGGATGGCCCGACCAAACCACCTGGCCTTCTTCGTCCAGGAGCCGGGCTTGCGGGATGGTCTGCGCCTGAAACTGAGTGGCTAAGCAGATGATCCGTGTCCAACGCCACAGCGTAATGGATCGGCGTGCGTGCCCGAATGCGCTCAACCACCTCTTTGTTCTCGCTGGTAATACCGACGATTTGCAGCCCGCGCTTGTGGTAGCTATTGTTTAACTTGTTCAGGTGAGCGATGCTTGCCCAACAAGGCGGAGACCACGTCGCCCAGAATGCGATCAGCAACGGGTGTCCTTCAAGCACCGGTGTGTCGCCGCGAAAATCGAGCTTCCCGGCAAGCGACTTCGCGTTGAAGCGAGCGGATGATTCTGTTTCAACGGGCGGGACCGCATCTGCGCGAGCGTGGGCCCAGTTTGCGTGCGTGCCATCGGCTGCAAAGCCGAGCGTGACGGTCAGGGGTGGGGCGAGATTAGTTGCTTTCATTGGTTCCAGAGTGTTGAGGTTGTTTCAGGTTCGATTAGGGGGTTGAGAGCGGTCGCTGGATTGCGGCACGACGCGGGAGAGATCCGCGCGGCCCACCCAGCCGGAGCGGCCCGTTGAGGTTTGCACGAGCTCGAAGTCCTTGTGCTCAGCGCGGACTGTCACAGTTTCGCCTTCACGCAACTTGAACAAGGGTTCCGCTGCCAAGACAGGCGAGGTGAGGGCAGGTGCATCGCGAACGATGACGACGGCTTCATTTGCTTTCGGCCACATTACGATCGCGTTGGCGATGGCGGAGGCGGCGAGCAATGCGCCCGCAAAGGTGGACGAATGCAAGGTTAGGCGCCGCTGTGGATAAAGGCGAACCAGGAGTATGCTCATGCCTGCGAGCACCAGGCCGAAGCTTCCGAGCCAGGCCATCGTGTTCGGGCGCACACAGGTTAAACTTCGTGTCAACCAGTTCTCCGACGCGTCCGGCAGGCCGGCCTTGGCGCGGACGAAATGAAGGTTTGCGGCAATGTCGGCATCGGTGGGCGCGAGCAGTTGGGCGCGTTCGTAATTCAGGATGGCTACGCCGGGTTTGCCGTCACGGGCGCAGGCGTTGGCCTGATTGAAGAGAGCCGCGGCTGAGTAAGTTGCAGAAGCCGTCTGACCCGGCTGTGGGCCGATGGCAATCGATTCGCGGGCGAGGCAGATCGACAGCGTCAGTACCACCGCGAGCGTGACGCAGAATAATCCCGTGAAGCCATGATGTTTCCTTGCATGAGGCTTTGAGTGGTGTTTTCCATCGGTTTCACGGTGCAGCCGATGAAGCAGTTTTTGCGTGACCTTGATTTTGCCTGTGGCCACCTGTCGCGTCAGAATCTGGAACAATCTCATAATTCCTCCCCATCTTTAAGTTGGCTGCGGACGGTTTTCTGCCATTGCTGGAAATCCCCCGTGCTCAGTTGTTGTCCGGAGTAGGCGGCCTGATTTGCCAGAGCGAAGATGCGGCGAATTCCCTCCCCTTCGCCGTTCAGATGCGCGTCAATTTCGGCAATGGTGATCGAGGCAGGCACGACATGCCAGCGCGAGGCCAGCTTCTGCTGCAACGCAGCGCGCGCGCACTGGAAAAAACGCCCGGCGTCTCCCTGTGCGGCCGCATCGTCCATCTCAGCCAGACAACTCGTGATCGCGCTTGACGCCTCGCGCTGTCGCGCGCCGTTCATATCATTCGCACGCCGTTCACGACGGCGCAGGAAGATCAAACCTCCGGCGAAAGAAAGTGCCAGCGCGCACTGACTGCCCACAAACCACGGTTGAAAACAGAGCGGTCGCAAGGTCGCAACCGTGCTGCCAGTTTCGACGTGATCCGGGCGCAGTCCATCGCGCGTTGGCCCGCTCGCCGGAGCCGGACCCGTGCTGGAAGCGGGCGCGGTTGCAGTCAAACCGCCAGCGGACGCAGGTGAAACCTCCACGCTGGATGGCGCGGCCAGTTTGGTTTCGTATCGGCGCGTGTCGGGATTGAAAAAGCTGAAGGCCAGCGAGGGCAGCGTTTGCCTGCCCGGTTGCATCGGGATGACGGCTTGCTCAAAATCCTTTTCGCCGCTGTAACCGGCGCTGTCGGCCGGCTCAAACTTCGCGGTCGGCTTGTAGGTCTTCCAGCCGTCCACCCCGCCGAGCATCGCGCTGTTGACACGGTCAAAGCTGCCCGCGCCGGTCACCTTCAGCCGGAGCGTGAGCGGATCGCCCGCGGCGGATTTGGCTGCTGAGAGTTCGCTGCTGACCTCGAACTTTCCGACTGCGCCACTGAATCCGGCGGGGCGGCCTTCGGTGGGCAAGGGAAGAATCTTGACTGCGTCCGGGTCGCTTGTCAGGGTGATTTCTTTTTCAGTTGTGCCGCCAGAGAAACTTTGGAGGACCGAATCGTCGATCATTGAGTCATCAAAAAATCCTTCCGGCAATTGCGCCCGCCGTTGTGGCGCAGCGCGCATCCGCACGGTGAGCGGCATATCGACGGTGAGCGAGAAATCGCCCGGCTTCACGGCTGCCAGGACGCTGTGCCAGGTCAGCACCGTGCAAGGTTTGCCCTGCACAACTTCCTGCGTCTGCTCGGGCTTGGACGAGAGTTTGTTTAGGGTGAAGGCGTCACCGTTTAGCGTCGGCAGACCATTGAGCGACGCCACCGAACCGGGGCGAAACCCCATCTGAATTTCCACCGGCACGGATTCACCCACATACAACGCGCGTTCCGGCAACAGGAGTCGCACGAACGCCGAACCTTCCTGCGTCAGGCTTGTTGTCCCGGCGGACAAACCACTCGTGGCCGGCGGTGACAAGCCGGACGCGCCCGGGTTTTTGCCCGTCGTTGCGCCATTGCCTCCATTGCCGGGTCCCACCTGCAACACAAGCGGCTGCGAGTCGCGGCTCAATGCCGGGATGGTGAATGTGCCTGCGCGTTGCGGAATTACTTCATAGGTCACCGAAGCGGTCGAACTTGCGACGCCATTGATTGACTGAAACTGGCTCGACTGGCCAACGGACACGAACTCCAACCCCGGCACGGCGGGCGGCGATACGGTGTCATTGCCGTCGCCGGAAACCGTGATGGTGAGCTGCGCTGATTGGCCGAGGGCGATCCGGCCCGGTTCGAGTTGTGCCGTCACGTCGGGCGGCGCTGCGGACGCCGTGCTGGCGAGGGCCATGACGGCGGCGATCACCGCGAGCATCGGACGGTAGAGAGATAAGTTCGTTTTCATTTTACCAATCCTTAATGGGTTGATCCGGGCGGTTGTCATTGGTGCCGCTGCGCGCGATGGGCGCGGCGGGAAGCCGGCGTTCTTCGTCCTTGAGCGAGTCGAGAAGAGCGCGCGCTTCGTTCTTGCTCATCTGGCCAGGCTCGCGCTGCGAGTCGGCAGCCTGCGCGGCTTCGTCCTTGCGCTGGTCCGCGCCGGCCTGGGCTTGGTCCTTGCCTTGCGGCTGACCGTTGGCAGGCTTGGGCTGTTGTCCCTGTTGGTCGGGCTGCTTTTGCTCGTCAGGTTTCGAGCCGCTGTTGGCTTGTTGCTGATTCTTCTGTTGGTCGGGTTTGGGCTGCTGTCCCCTTTGATCGGGCTGCTTTTGCTGGTCGGGTTTCGAGCCGTTGTTCGCCTGTTGTTGATCCTTCTTTTGATCAGGCTTGGAATTCGCGCCGGATTTCTGGTCTTTGTTTTCCTGGTTCTTCGCCTCGGAATTTTGACCCGATTGATTCTTTTGATCCGGTTTCTGGTCTTTGTTCTGCTGATTCTTCTGGTCGGAGTTTTGCCCCGCCTGGTTCTTCTGATCCTTGTCTTTTTGATCCTGCTTTTGCTCGTCTTTCTTCTGCTGTTGCTCCTGCTTTTTCTTCAATTCCTCCAGTTTTTGCTTCACGAAGTCGCGGTTGTATTTGGCGTCGGCGTCGGCGCCGCGGAGTTGCAGCGCGGCCTCATACGTTTTCACCGCCTGTTCCCAGTTCTGGATGGTTTGCTTCGGCTGGCTCTGCTCGGTCTTCTGGCCGGTGCGATAAAGCGTGTCGCCGAGGTTGTAGTAAGCGTCCTCCTGCGCGGCGAGGCGCTTGGGGTCGGCGGACGGTTCGCCTCCGAGCGATTTCTGAAACGCCTCGGCTGCCTGCGGGAACTGGCCGGCTTTGTAAGCCGCCGTGCCAGCGTTGAACATCAGATCCGGTTTGTTCGTGTTGTGTTGTGCGGCTGCGGCATACTCGCGTTCCGCCGTGGCAAAGTCTCCTTTTTGGTAGGCCGTCTCGGCTGTCGCGGGCGAGGCGTGGGCCTGGCCGAATGGATTGAACAACAGCACGCCGAGCATTACCGCCGCGCTGTGCGCCAAGAATTGTGGCCGCGCTATTTCCACCGCTGGCGCTTCGCTTTTTCGCGCGACGCGGCGGCGTGTGCCGATCAGCATGCTGGAGAGCAATAATGCAAGTGATGCCGCCAGCGGCCACTGGAACCGTTCCGTATAAACCTTCTGCCGCCGCGACGCGAGATCGTGTTTGGCCAGCGGCGCCAGCCCTTGCTGGTAAATGGCTTCGAGTCCCTGGCCTTGCGCGCCAAGGGGCGCGTAGAGTCCGCCCGTCGCCCCGGCAATCGCCTTCAAGCCAGCTTCGTCCAAGTGCGATTTCACGAACTGGCCGGTCTCGTCTTTCACGAAACCGCCGCCCTGTTCCGCCGGAATAGGGATCAAGTCGCCGTTGGCCGAGCCGACGCCGACGGTGTAAATCTTCAAGCCATCCTTCGCCGCCGCTTTCGCCGCAACGAGCGCGTCGCCTTCGAGATCCTCGCCGTCGGTCAGCAGGACGAAGATTTTGTCCTTGCTCGGGCGATCTTGCAACGCGGTCTGCGCCTCGCGAATCGCGCTGGCGATATCAGTGCCGCCACGGGGAATGATGGTGGTGTCGAGCGCCTGGAGCGACTCGTGGAACGCGTCATAGTCGATGGTGATGGGGCATTGCAGAAATGCCTCGCCTGCGAATGCAATCAGGCCGACGCCATCGCCATTGAGATGGCTCACGAAATCATCCACTGCAAGTTTGGCGCGGGTGAGGCGGTCAGGCTTTACATCGGGCGTCAACATGCTGCGCGAAGTGTCCACGGCAAAGATGACTTCGATGCCGCGCCGCTTGACTTCCTCCCAGCGGAAACCGGCCTGCGGTCGTGCCAGCGCGATGAACAGGCAGCAAGTGGCGGCGAGGAACAAACCGCGCTTCCAGTTTCGCCTGGCGGCGGAGAACGACGCGGTTAGTTGCGCGCGCAGGTGCGGCGATGCAAAGGTGGCGAGGGCCGCGTGTTGACGGGCATCGTAACGCCGCCACGCCCATGCAAGTGCGCCGCACGCAGCCAGCCCGGCCAGCATCCAGAGAGGTTCAGCAAGTTTCATAATAGTCCTTTAGAGTGTGTGTAGAAACGGATTTATTCCGGTTCATGGCAGCCTGCGATAGCGCGTTTGCTCCAATCCGACGGTGAGGCCAAGCACGCCTAGCGCGGGAATCAAGGCCCAGGCGAACAGATCCTGATAATGCTCGAATTTATGGACAGTCTGCGTGCTTTTTTCGAGACTGTTGATTCCCGAGTAAATGTGTTTCAACGAATCGGTATCGGTGGCGCGATAGAATTTTCCGCCGGTTTCGGCGGCGATCTTTTGGAGCGTGTCCTCGTCCACGTCCACTTTGGACATGACGAGTTGGGTGTTGCCAAATTGGTCCTTCACCGGCACGGGCGCGTCGCCGCGCACGCCGGCAGCGATGGTGTAGACTTTTACCCCCAGCGCCTTTGCAGCCTCAGCGGCAGCGATGGGCGAAATCTTGCCAGAGTTGTTCATGCCGTCGGTCAGCAGCACCACGACCTTTGATTTGGCGGGCGTGTCGCGCAGGCGGTTGACGCAGGTGGCGATGGCCGAGCCAATGGCCGTGCCGTCCTCGACTCCGGCGGTTTGGACGCGGCTGAGATTTTGCTCAAGCCAATCGTGGTCGAGCGTGAGCGGGCTGACGAGGTAAGGCGCGCCGGCAAACGCGACGATGCCGATGCGGTCGTTGGGCCGGTCTTCGATGAACTTCGCGACGATGGTTTTAACGATGTCAATGCGGTTGGCGGGCTGACCGTCAACTTTGAAGTCCATCGCCTGCATCGAGCCGGACACATCGAGCGCGAGCACGATGTCAATGCCGCTGGCCTGCACTTCGGTGCGGCCGTGGCCAAATTGCGGCCGCGCCAGGCCGAGCACCATCAGTGCGCCGGCCAGGATCGGCAGCAACCAGATCCAGCGGCCCGCGCGGCTGCGCGTCTCGCGGGCCACCTGCCGGGCAAGACTGACGTTGGAGTATTCGACCGCAGCCACCGCGCCACGCCGTCCGCGCCAGAGCAGCGCGAGCGGCAACAGCGTCAGCAGCCACAGCCATTGAGGTTGAAGGAATCGGATCATATATGTTGTCCTTGATTAACAGTTGCCTGAGCAACCTGGTTCGTTGTTTCCGTAGCAGCCGGCTTGGCGGTTTCGATGACAAAGGTGCGCGCGCTCTGGAGCATGTCTTCCATCTCCTCGACGGACAGAATCCAGCGGGCGAACTTGGCGAGATCGCAGTGAATGAGAAAATCTGCCAGCAACGCACGGTGACTTGCGAGGAGCGCGTCGGAAGATTCGAGCAGATCATAGAGGAACTCCTCCGTCGTCCGTCGAGCCGCCAGGACCTGGAACCGGTCCTCGATGTAATTGCGGACGATTTCAGAGACAGCGATGGAGAATTCGCGGGCATTTTCCGTCTGCATCAGCGCACGGGCTTCCTCCAGCTGGTCGAGCGCGATTTCATAAGGCAACTTTGCTTTGGCAAGTGTGCGACGACTCCAGCGCCAAGCACCGTAACCGAGCGCGCCGACAGCCAGTCCGCCGGCTAGCCAAGCGGCCCAGAGCCACGGCGATGGGATGTGTTTTGGCCCGCGAATGTCGCGGATGTCCGCCTTCGCAGTGTTTGTTGTGGCGGCGGGCGCGGGTTTGGCCGGAGCGGTCGGCGTCAACGCGAAGGCATTGAAGCTTGCGAGTGAGAAGGCAACGGTTGCGATGGTCAGGGCGCGCGGCATATGGATTGTGAATTTCATTTTCATGAGCGTCTCCGTTCCCGAGTTTTGAAGAAGTGTTGCAACGCCGGCAGGTAAGGCTTGGCGGTGTCCAATTCCAGCGTATCGATGGCCTCGGCGCGAAAGCCGCGCACGAGCCGCTGCGTGCGGTCGGTCGCTCCCTGCGCGAAGCGGCTTCGCACTTCCGGGTTGGCGGTGTCGAGTTCGACAACCTCACCCGTTTCCGCGTCCTCGATGGCGAGCATGCCCACGTCTGGAAGCGATTTTTCACGACTGTCCTCGATATGCAAGGCGACGAGGTCGTGGCGGCGATTGGTCTGCCGCATGGCCCGGCGCAGATCGGCCAGCGCCTGGTCGGGGTCCCCCGACGATTGGAAATCCGAGATCAGAAACGCAATCGCGCGACGGCGGAGTATGTGGTTGGCAAAGTCGAGCGCCTTCACCGTGTCCGTGCCACGACCGACAGGTTGATGGAACAGGATCTCTCGCGCCACCCGCAGGACATGGCGGCGGCCCTTTTTGGGCGGGATGTATTGCTCGATGCGGTCGGTGTAGAGAATCAGGCCGACCTTGTCACTGTTGCGGATGGCGGAGAAGGCCAGAACGCTGGCCAGTTCCGCGGCCAGTTCGCGTTTGCTCTGCATGGCCGAACCGAAATTGCCCGACGCGCTGACATCCACGAGCAACAGGATGGTCAGCTCGCGTTCCTCGGTGAACTTTTTCACGAACGGACGGCCGGCGCGCGCCGTGACGTTCCAATCAATCGTCCGCACTTCGTCGCCGGGGACATATTCGCGCACCTCATCGAAATCCATGCCCCGGCCTTTGAAAACCGAGTGGTATTCGCCGGCGAGAGTGTTGTTGACGAGCCGGCGTGTGCGCAGCTCGAGCTGCCGCATCCGGCTCAGTATAACCCTGGCTCTTTCTGGGTTCATCATAAATCCTCCATTTCAAGTTGGCCGCCCGCTCATGGCACCGGCAGTGTGTCAAGAATTTTCAGGATGATGTCCTCCGAGGTGATGTTCTCGGCCTCGGCCTCGTAACTGACCGCCACGCGGTGGCGCAGCACGTCCGGCGCGAGCTTCTTGACGTCTTGCGGCGTTACATAGCCACGGCCGTCGAGGAAAGCGGCGGCTCGCGAGGCGAGCGTGAGATTGATGGTGGCGCGCGGCGAAGCACCGGTTTGGATGTAACCGTTGAGATCCAGCCCGGCCGCCTTCGGGTTTCGTGTCGCGAGCACCAGATCCACGATGTAGTCCTTGATCTTGTCGTCCACATAGATAGTGTTGACAACGCGGCGGGCGCGGGCGATTGCCTCGCCCGAGACGACCGGTTGGATGCGGAGCGATGGTTCGCTCGTGGCCATCGCATCGAGAATGGCGCGCTCTTCGAGGCGGTTCGGGTAGCCGATGATGACCTTCATCATGAAGCGGTCCACTTGCGCTTCGGGCAAAGGATACGTGCCCTCCTGTTCCAACGGGTTCTGTGTGGCGAGCACCAGGAATGGATTGGGCAGTTCGTAGGTTGTTTCGCCGAGGGTTACCTGGCGTTCCTGCATGGCTTCGAGCAGCGCGCTTTGCACCTTGGCCGGGGCGCGGTTGATTTCATCGGCCAGAATGAGATTGCTGAAAATCGGACCATGCCTGGTACTGAAGCCGCCGTCCTGCGGATTGTAAATCATCGTGCCCACGATGTCGGCGGGCAGCATATCCGGCGTGAACTGCACACGTTGGAAGCGGAGGTTGACGCCTCCGGCCAGCGTTTTGAGAGCGAGCGTTTTTGCCAGGCCGGGCACGCCTTCGAGCAGGACGTGGCCATTGGTGACCAACGCAATAAGCAGGCGGTCGAGCAGATTCTTCTGGCCGACAATCACGCGTCCCATCTCCTGTTGCAGCGGGCGCACCCACGTCGAAGTCTCCTGCACCGCATCATGCACCGCCTGAATGGCCGGGTTCGGCCCGGCATCCGGTGAAACCGTTTTGGCCACTGGCGCTGGCGTGAGTCTGGGGGCGGATCGCGCGGTGGGTCGATATTGGATGCCGTCGAAGTCAATACCAATTTTGGCCGGCCTGGGAGCGGGCAGTGTGGCGGTGGCGGCATCGCGGTTCTGAACTGGAGGAATCCATTTATTATTATTTTTCATATTCTTGTGTCGTTTGCTTTGTTTTACTTTCACGGCATCACATGGACACCGCTCTGTTCTGTTAGTAATTGACCACGGGGAGATGGCTGCGGGCTTGCCGTGGAATTACAAATTTGCAACCTGCGCTTGAAGCATGAGAGGCGAAGCAGGAACGCGGCCTGGTGTCCAGTGAAACGATTCTCCGGCTGGATCTGCCGGGGCATTCGTCCTGTTCAAGCAGAAGGCGCCTTTGTAACATTGGCGATGATGTCAGCCGAATCGTGGAACCTGTTCTTTAAAATTCAGATTGCCGTGGTGCATGGGTTGGGCGTGCTTAATGCCATCCACGCCGTGCTCAGGGTGCGGACGCCGCAAGCGGCGGCCGGTTGGGCTTTGGCGCTGGTCACGTTCCCTTATTTTGCCATTCCGCTCTACTGGATTTTTGGACGATCAAAGTTCATTGGCTACCGTCGTGCGATGAGCGATGAGGGCGGCCCGCTGAGCGCCATCGCCAGGGACGCGGCGGCGGCGACGGCGCCGCACGCCACCGACCTGGGCATGGGCGATAATTTTCGGCACTGGAGCAAAACGTTGACCACACTGCCCGCCACCTTTGGAAATCACGTCGAGTTGTTGATTGATGGCGACGCTACGTTCCAGGCCATCTTCGCTGCGATTGAGTCGGCGCGCAGCTACTTGCTGGCGCAGTTCTTCATTGTAAATGATGACGCCCTGGGCCGGGAGTTTCAGAACCGACTCATCAAAAAAGCGAAGGAGGGCGTAAAAATCTGTTTTCTTTTCGACGAAGTTGGCTGCCACGCGTTGTCGCGGCGGTGGTTGCGGACGTTGCGCCGGGAGGGTGTGCGTGTGGAGGCCTTCCATACCACACGGGGGCGGGGCAATCGTTTTCAACTCAACTTCCGCAACCACCGCAAAGTTGTTGTCGCCGATGGCCGTGAGGCGCTCGTCGGAGGACTCAATGTGGGCGACGAATACGTGGGCCGGGGCAAACAGTTTGGCCCGTGGCGCGACACCCATGTCCGAATCGAAGGCCCGGCGGTGCAGGCGGTGCAGTTGGCCTTTGTCGAAGACTGGCATTGGGCCACCGGCGATGTGCCGTGTCTCAATTGGATGCCCGCCGCCGCCGCCGCGAATCAGTGCGCCCTTGTTCTGGCGACGGGCCCGGCGGATGAGGCCGAGCGTTGCTCGCTCACGTTCATCCGCGCCGTAAATTCCGCCCAAAGCCGGCTTTGGATCAGCAGCCCCTATTTTGTCCCGGATGCGACCGTGCTGACGGCGTTGCAGCTTGCGGCATTGCGCGGGGTTGAAGTGCGCGTGTTGTTGCCCGTTCGTTCCGACCACTGGTTGCCAACGTTGTCCTGCTTTTCTTACTACGAAAGTCTCGCCTGGGCGGGCATCGAACTCTGGCGCTATCAGCCCGGTTTTATGCATCAGAAAGTGTTGCTGGTGGATGACGAACTTGCGTCTGTCGGCTCGATCAACGTGGATTATCGTTCGTTTCACTTGAACTTCGAGCTGGCCGTGCTGGTGTCGGACCAGACATTCGCCCGCCAGGTTAAAGCGATGCTGGCACAGGACTTTGCGAACAGTCAGCGCGTGGACCTGGCCGACTACCGGCGTCGGCCATGGTGGTTCAAAGCCGCCGTTCGCTCGGCACGGCTGCTTTCCCCCGTGCAATGAACCCTATCCAATAACGCCGGCCAGTTTGTTTGCAAACTGCGCCTTCTTCCCGCCTCGGTTCTGAATGTCCCTGCGTGCATCCGACCGTGGCTGGGGAATCGTCCTTTGACCAGCGCTCGGAAAGTCCAACAGGAGCGGCGGGACTGTTTCAATTGACGCCCGACACGGCGAAACGGTTCGGACTTTCCCTGTGGCCGCTCGATCAACGTTTTCAGACCGAACCCAGCGCGATTAGACCACCCTTGATGGCCCCATAGGGGTTAACACCCCATAGCGGCGGGAAGATTTCCTTGACTATTGTATGACGCATGAAAATGAAACAGAAAAATAAGTTCACGCTCGGTGATTTGAGAACGGCGGCATACCAGGTCTGGGGCGCGGGTCTGGCCGAAAAGATGGTGCGATTGGCGATACACTCCGGCCTGGTGGTGTTGCCAGGGCTTCCGCATGTTTTGAATTCTTCCGCGAAAGGAAGGTCCGTTTGAACAAGGCGAACGATCCGTTTAGAAGATAATATAAATAAAATGAATCCTATGCACTTAACTCAGAACGTGTTCTTGAAGCGGATGGCGCCAACGGCCTTGACGGCCGCCATGTTGAGCCTCCTGGTCGCAGGATGTGCGAGTCCATCCACTCCTCCCTACCAGCCGCCAACCAGTCAAACCGCTCTTCCTCCACCCGCACTGACAAGCGATCAGATGGCCAAACTATGCCAGGCGGCCCCGGACGCCTGTCGTCGAGTCCAAACGGGACAACCGTTGCTTGTGGCTGACGTGAAGGCCATGGCCAAGATTGGCTTCAGTTCCGATGTCATTATCACCCTGGTGCGGAACTCGCGCACCGTCTTTCATCTGACCGCCAACGTCATTATTGATTTGAAAAACTCCGGCGTCAGCGAACAGGTCATTGATTTCCTGATCAGCACGCCGAACTCGATCGCAGGCTCGACGCCCGTGCCCGAGCCACAAACGAGTCCTTACACGGTGCAGGTGCCGCCGCCGACGCCTATTGACGAAACCCCGCCTCCGACTCCGGGACCGGACTATGCCTGGGTTGATGGCGATTGGATATGGAACGGCGGATGGGTCTGGGTGAGTGGACACTGGGCTCTCCCGCCGTTTCCTCATGCTTTCTGGTTTCATGGCGGCTGGTCTCGAGGCTGGGGCGGCCTGCGGGGCGGCTTTCATCGTGAGCGGGGACATTGGCGCTGATAGAGTGGTTTACTGCTCCAGAACAAGTTCAGGCTGAGGCCATATTGATTGCGCATGAACTTCGACACGCAGAAATTCATCAGTGGCTTGATGAGGATTCCACAATGATCCGGTTTGCGCCATGAATGGCCTTCGGTGCATGTTCATGTTTCTGCTGGCGGGTGCGTTGTTCGCGCGGGCCGACGATAAAACGGTCACCTTGCCGGAGTTGATACAAGACGCGCAACAGTGGGCGCAGGACAATCTCGACACCAACGTTCTCAACGCGCTGCCCAAAGTGGGTGATCCTGTGGTGCAGCAGTTTTTCCGCGAAGTCCAACAGCGCTTTCAAGGCGACTACGTGGTGGATTTGGCGGGCCTCAGGCAAACCGCGCACACCGTGATGCCGTGGCTGGAAAGCCGCGAGGAAACCCGGCCTTACGCCGCGTGGCTCGCGGCGCAGATGGATTATCTCGATGTCGCCGACGAAATCCGCATCACCATTCCGGCGCCAAAAGTTGAAACCAATCAGCCGACACCGCCGAAGGCCAATCCGCCGCCGCAAATGGAACGCGCCATTTGGGTCAGGAAAATTTCCGGCCGCCCCTGGTCTGCCGCCGCCAAAGAGTATGTGACGGAATTGAAGCCGATTTTTGCCGCTCAAAAAATTCCTCCGGCACTGGTCTGGGTGGCGGACGTGGAATCATCTTTTGACCGCCGCGCGGAAAGTCCGGTGGGAGCGGCGGGCCTGTTCCAATTGATGCCGGCGACGGCGAAACGGTTCGGACTTTCCCTGTGGCCGCTCGATCAACGTTTTCAGACCGAACCCAGCGCGACCGCCGCCGCCCAATACCTGAGATATCTTTTCGACCGATTTCAGGACTGGCGTCTGGCCCTGGCCGCGTACAATGCGGGAGAAGCCGCTGTGCAAAAGCTATTGGATCGTTACAAAACGCGAAGTTACGACGACATTGCCGGACATCTGCCCGCAGAAACGCAAATGTATGTGCCGCGCGTCGAAGCCGTCCTCTTGCAGCGTGAAGGCGCGCAGTTGGAGCAGCTTCCCGCGCCGCAAACGTGAATTTGGTGTTAATTACTTGGAACTAAAGTTTGGCAAAGAGGTGCTATTTGTCAGCGCCTCCGGCACGGAATGAAGCGGGATGGCGGGAGCCCATTTTTCCCATTCAGCTTCCATTTTTTCATTCAGGCCGAAAACAGTGCCATTGGTCGCCGCGTTTTGCAAATCGGGCGGGGTGGCAAAGGCGATGCCGCCGCTGATGAGGGTTTGGGCGGATTCGGCGGTGATTTTCGCGCCGCTGAACAAACCGAGATGAAAATCAATGCCGCCGGCATTCCAAAATTTTGAATTCATCCGCACGAGCGGAGCGTATTGTTTCCCAATGCGGGCATGGATGAGCACTTCGCGCCCGTTGTCGCTGAGACGGCAATCCAGCACTTCGCCAACCTGAATGCCCCGATAGAAAACCGGCGATTGTGGCTGCAATGAATCGAGTTTCGTCGCGAGCAATAGAATGTCCAGCGCCTGGATGGGTTCAATCGGCTCCTTTTCCGCGCCCATGAACAGGTTGGTGCGCGCACCGTTGCCGGGTTGGACGGTGATGTAATCCCCCAAAACAATGGTCCGTAGTCCGCTCACAGAGCCAAGTTTGATCTCGGGTCGAACGATCCAAAAAACTGAGCCTTGCCGTGCGATGGCCTCGGCGGAGGTGTCTAGCCGCACTTTCACGGCGACGCGCTGCCGGTCTTGGGTGAGTTGCAGGGTTTCGACTTCGCCGATTTTTACGCCGCGATATTGCAAAAGTGAATTTTGCTCCTGCAATCCTTCGGCGTTTTGAAAATAAATCGTAATGGCTGGCCCGGCGAAAATGTAGTCGTGGCAGACATACCAGGCGCACAAAAGCGCGGCGGCAATCGGAATGAGCCAAAGGAACCAACTGAAACGGCTCTTTTCGATTTTCGCCTTTGGCAGCGCGCGCATGTCTTCATTCATAATGTTTTTCCTCTTCCGGCGAATCCCACAGCAGCCGCGAGTCAAAACTGAGCGTCGCCAGCAGTGTCAGCACGACGCAGGCCGCGAACGAAAAAACGCCCCGTCCCGGATGCACCGTGGCGACTTCGCCCAGTTCAACCATGGAGACGCAGATTGCCAGCAAGAAAACCTCCAGCATGTTCCAGGGATCAATGATGCGGATGATTTTAAAAATCCATGTGCGCGTTTTTTTCCAACAGGGCCAGTTGAGTGTGAGCGTGATAAAAATCAGCCCGATGATTTTCAGCACGGGCGTCAAAATGCTTGTGCAAAAAATCAGCGACGCGATGAAGTATTGTTGGCGTTCGAAGAGCGAACGGATTCCCTGAAAGATCGTCGTCTGAACATGTTGTCCCTGATAATCGGCGGTGATAATGGGATAAAAGTTCGACGGAAAATAGAGAATCAACGCAGCGAGCGAAAAAGCCAGCGTGCGCACGTGGCTGTTGACGCGGCGGTGAAAAATTTGAAAATTGCAGCGGGCGCATTTGATGAGAGAGTCTTTCGGGACGTCGTCCACCTCCTGCACCAACCCGCACGTTTGACATGCCACCAATTTGTCCATTTACTCGTTTAATCCCCAATGGCTGTAAGCATCGTAACGCTGGCCGTGAAGTTCGTGGAACACTGGCGCGGCGGTGCCGGCGTGTTCCGCGATCAGCTTCGTGGAAGAAGCGCGGGATGAGACTGGCCGCTTGCGCTCCTGCGGGATAAAATCCAATTGGGCCTTGCGCGATTCATCCGGGGCAATGGCCGCCTCGAACGATTTCGTCGGACGTTCAAGAAGCTCAACCGTTTTCATACGTTTCACATACTGAGAGGCCATCATGACAGAAAAGTAATGCGGGCGCTATGGGGTGTTTTACCCTATATGAGGACAAAACCTGCTCATCGGTTCCAGCCGCAACCCCAAATGATGGTCACATGGACGCTGCTCTCAATAATGCCCGCACTGATGGCGTAGCGTGTACTCCCACTCTGGACTAAACGAGTGAATGGGGGCTTTCTGTGGCCTGTTTGATATGGCTGTGGAGTTGGGGGCGATGAGCACCGCATGGGCGGTTTACGGGAAGTTGTGTTCGAAATGAACAGGCTGGCTGCGTTTTCCCTGCTCTGTCCCCCCGAATAATCCACAGTCGGGTTATACCCCATAGCGGAATCGCATCTTCAGGCACAAACTCATCATTGGCATCCGTGCGGGTCGCGGCGGAGGTGGAACCAAGGTATCAAACACGCCGCTGTCTGCCGGACGCCAACAGGAAATGAAAACGCTACAAAGCGAACGAAAGAACCATTATTATGCTAAGCACGGTTAAAACACTAAAGGGCTACAAATTGGACGGCATTGACGGGGAAATAGGCCGGGTCAAGGAATTCTACTTTGATGACCGGCACTGGACAATTCGCTATCTGGTCGCAGACACGGGAACCTGGCTCCCGGGCAGGCAGGTCTTGATCTCCCCCTATGCCCTGATTGCCATCAATACAGATATCTACAAGCAACAAATCGCAATTAATTTAACCAAAAAGCAGATCGAGAACAGTCCTCCCCTGGACAGCAAAAAGCCTGTCTCCCGCCAATTCGAGCAAGACTACCATGGGTATTATGACTTTCCGACGTATTGGGGCGGCCCATACCAATGGGGTTTTTATCCCTACCTTGAACATGACCGTGAAAAATGGAAAGCACCACACCAAAGAAAGAAACCGTTACCCCGGGATCACCATTTGCGCAGCACTCACGCAGTAAGCGGCTATCACATTCAAGCCCTGGACGGCGAGATTGGCCACGTCGAGGATTTTATTATCGATGACGAGACATGGGCAATCCGTTATCTGATGGTCAACACACACAACTTTTGGCCGGGAAGGAAGGTCCTGATTTCACCGCAATGGATCGAGAACGTTAGTTGGGGCGAGTCGAAAGTCTTCGTCAATCTTTCCCGCGATGCGATCAAGCTGTCACCGGAATACACGGAGGATTTTCTAATAACCCGGGATTATGAGACAGAACTGCATCGGCATTATAATCGCAAAGGATACTGGGTCGATGAACTGGTCCAGAGCAGCCGTTGACCATCATTCAACTCGTCAGGCAGGCTTGGTTGCTGCCTCAAACTGTCGCGCATGCCCGGGAGCACAGGCGACGGTGGCAGGTCGTGCGGAAAGAACATGAATCCGAACGGCTGGACCGGATACGAAACCCGTCAAAGTATCTGGGAAAGTGATTTTGGATAACAATATGCGCACATTATTGCTATTTCTCTTCTTTGGAGGCCTCATCCTCCTCATGTATTGCACGAAGGCAACCCGATGGATCATCTTGATGGCTTGGCCCGCATTTCTTTCCCTGAGCTCCAGCGTACGCTCAGTTCCGGGTAAAATTGATGGTTTTTCCGCCTGGCTGCAGAGAGCCGCTTTAAGGCAGAACACATGAATGAAAGGATAAAATCATGAAGCTTCCCGGCGGCGGTATGCAGCGTCTCGATCTGCTCTTTGATGGCGATGATGGGTCGGATTTGATCCGTTGATCAATCTTTGAGTTCTGTCTTGGAGAATTGGCAATCCCGTGTAGGGTGTGGCGTCAATGGTGGAGATGCCGACCCGGATTACTCCAAGCCCTAAATTGAAGATGCATTGTATTCGGTCGAAGCCAGGACGATCTGGCAACAATGACCGGAAAGGTCCAGGGCAGGGTTTCACCCCATATCAAGCGGATTGTCCGGCAACTATCCTGTCTTTAATGAAAAATGCAAACGCGACGAATAACGGTGGATGTTTGAAAAGTCGAGCTGAACTGGGCCAGAAGTATATCATAAAAAGGATGCTCCCTGCTCTTCTGTTGATTGTAGTCTGCGGTTGTGGTCCCGGATACAATTTTTCCCCCTTCATCGGCCAGCAGCAGAATTGGACCACCCAGCCTGGGGGATACGTCAAAGTGGTTGATAAGGTCACTCTTTACCCGTCTGGCCAATTCCCTAGCCGGCCTTATACAATTATCGGCTCTGTCACAACGGACAATGAACATAACGTGGCCAAGGCCGTCCATGACCAGCAAGCTGACGCCGCGCTCATTTCCATAGACCGGACATATCGCACCGGCACGGTCGGAATCGCAGGCCCCGGCGTTGTTTGGGGCATACCATTAACGGGCAGACAGGTGAATGCACAGCTCATCAAATACAACTGATGTCAAAACGGTCTGTCGAATCCCCACAGCCGCCCCGCTATTTCTTCACATGCCCGGAAACCAGTTTGGTCATCTCGAACATGCTGACGCTCTTTTTGCCATTGAACACCGCTTTTAAATTCTCGTCGGCATTGATTTGGGTCCGCACCTTTTTATCCTGCAATGAGGAGCAGAAATATGTCCAACCCCTTCTTTGACCACCCGATTCTGAACTCGCTTTACGAATGTCCGCAGAGACATTGGGAGTTGGACGCCCAAGGTCAGCCGTGCTCGCGTACACGGTAAGCATTTATTTGGATTTTCCGGGGCAAGGTGAAGCTCGATAAAATGAGTTATTGAACGCGGTTCCAAACAAGGGGAATCCCACGCAGTTCGCTTCACTTCTTGCCGTCCGCGCCGCTTTTAAAACACTGCCGCGCTCCGTCGGCGATCAACTGCGCCGCATCCTGGCGCGGAAACCGATCCGTGTTTAAGACCAGATGATAAAGCAAGTCGTTGTCAACGCTTAGGTGAAAGTGGGACTTCACGTATCGCCCGCGTCCGCGATCGTTTTTGGTGACAACTTTGGCGGCTTCCTCGGGCGTCAGGTGGTTCTGTTTCTGGGCCTGCGCAATTCGCTTCGGCAAAGAGGCAATCAGGCGAACATGAAACACATTGGGCAAGCGCGCCGTAATGAAGTTTGCGCCCCGCCCCACCAGGATCACATGGCCGGCGTCGGCCAGGTGCAGAACAGTCTCCGTGATTTCCGGCACCAACACCCACGACGGCGGGCGCAGCCCGATCAATTCGTCCCTTACGTCCTCAAGATAGGAACGACGGTCTTCCGGCATGAACTTCGCCAACGATTGGGGCAGATGATGTTCCTCCAGCATTTTTTCCACCAGATTACGGTCGAACACCGTCCATTGGACGGCTCCTTTAGGTTCTGCAGACTGCAAAATCTTGGCCAGCAGCGTTGCGACTTCATGTTCACCTGAGCCGGTCTGGTGGGAAATCGTGATGGCGGGACCTGGCGGTGGCAGGCCGTGAATGACGGAGGATTCTTCCCTGGCCTTAAGTTGGCTCAGGATGTAGGAATGGCATTCTTCCAATTGGGTTTCATCTGTGAAATAATCGTTTGCATGGTCGGCTTGCATGGTCGTTTCCTTATCTTCGAGTTGATAACACCGGGCTGCTTTCCAGCAAAATGTCGAAAACCCGTGCTCATCGTTCGGCGCTTCCTACACCTCATATGCCAATGCCCCGCCAACGCCCAAAACCACAAAGAACATCAATATTGCAAACGATCTGTTTTGTTTCATTTTAAGTATCTCCGTGGATTGTTTATTGCGTATCGGCATCGCCAGTGGCTGGTGCGTTCATAATGAGAGAGTAATCCGGGCAAGCGTGCGGGCGGTATGGAGTGTTCACCCCCATATGAGGACAAAACTTGCTCATCGGTTCCAGCCGCAACCCTAAATGATGGTCACCTGGACGCTGCTCTCAATAATGCCCGCGCTGATGGCGTAGCGCGTAAGGCCAGCGGTGTCGTGGATGTTGAGCTTGGCCATGAGACGCTCGCGATGCTTCTCAACAGTCTTCATGCCGATGTCGAGTTCCGCCGCGATTTGTTTGTTGGCTTTGCCTTCGGCAATCAGTTGGATCACCTCCATTTCGCGCGAAGTCAGGCGGTCTCTGCGCGGCTTCGACCGTCCGGCTCGATCCAAAGACTTTCGCTCGCGTTCGGGAAGACGCTTCGCCATGAACGGGCCGAAAAAGGTATGCCCCTTGTTGACTTCCCGAATCCCCGCGGACAGAACGCGGGCGGAGGCTTGTTTGAGCAGAAATCCCACCGCGCCGGACTCCGTTGCGTTTTTGACATACTCGTCATCACCGTGGGCCGTAAGAATGAGTATTCTGGTGCCGGGGACGGCTTTGAGAATCTCACGGGTGGCTTCCAAACCATTGAGCAATGGCATCGCGATGTCCATGACGACCACTGCGGGACGAAGTTTTTTGGCCAGGGCGACCGCCTGCCGGCCATCTTTCGCTTCGCCGACCACTTCGAGGTCGTCTTCCAGTTCCAACAGCTTGCGAAAACCCTCACGCACGACCGTGTGGTCTTCAGCCAGCAGGACAGTGATTTGTTTCTTAGACATTCAAGTTTGATTCCAGCGGCATCACCTCGACACCGCTTTGTTCTACAGGTAATAGACCCCAGCCAAATGGCTGCGGGCTTTCCGCAGGATTACAAATGTGCAACGTGCGGGTGAAGAATCAAGCAGAGGGTGTGCCCGCTTGATTGCACGTGCGTACCCGCTACGCCATCAGCACGGGCATTATTGAGAGCAGCGTCCAGTTGACCATCGTTTAGAATTGCGGCTGGAACCGATGAGCAGGTTTTGTCCTCATATAGGGTAAAACACCCCATAGCGCCCGCACGCTTGCCCGGATTATTCTCTCATTATGAATGCATCAGCCACTGGCGATGCCAATACGAAATAAACAATCCACGGAGACACTTAAAATGAAACAAAACAGATCGTTTGCAATATTGATATTCTTTGTCGTTTTGGGCGTTGGCGCGGCGTTGGCATACGCAAGATACAGAGCTGCTGGTAATTTTGAGGCGGGCGCGATTGGAGTCGGCGCTTTTATTCTGGCCATTGTCGTTTCCTCCGCAATCCAGGTTGCCGATCAGTGGGACAGGGCGGTCATATTGCGCCTCGGCCACTTCCACGCGCTTAAGGGGCCGGGACTATTCTTGATCATTCCCGTCCTCGATGCGATCCCTTACTGGATCGACACCCGCGTCATCACGACTGGTTTCAAGGCGGAAAAAACCCTGACTAAAGATACGGTGCCGGTGGATGTGGACGCGGTGCTATTTTGGAAAGTGGTGGACCCAAAAAAGGCGGCCCTGGATGTGGCGGATTACCAAAGCGCCATCAGTTGGGCCTCTCAAACCGCCCTGCGCGATGTCATCGGCAAGACCATGCTTTCGGACATGCTGGAGGGCCGGGACAAAATCAGCAACCTGCTGCAGAAGATCATTGATGAGCGCACCGAACCCTGGGGCATCAATGTCATTTCGGTGGAGGTGAAGGATGTATTGATTCCCTCTGGTCTGGAGGATGCCATGTCCATGCAGGCGCAGGCGGAAAGAGAGCGTCAGGCCAGGGTGATCCTGGGTGATGCCGAGCGGCAGATAGCGGAGAAATTTACCGAAGCTGGCAAGAGCTATGAACACAATCCGATTGCCTTTCATTTGCGGGCCATGAACATGCTTTATGAAGGTTTGAAGGAGAACGCCACGATTGTGATCGTTCCCAGCACCGCTGTGGAATCCATGCAACTGGGCGGGTTGGCCGGGATGACCGCGCTGACCATGGGCTTGGGCCAGGAACGCGCCAACGGACGTAAGGAAGGGGAAATCAAGAAACAAATGGAGGACACAACACACTCCAGAGAAATCCTTAACGCCACCAAGCCGGAACCGTTGGAGCGCCTCCAGTAAACGCACCAGCGATGTGCTGCTGGTAAAACCTGAGATGAAAGGTGTGCATGTGAGTGCAATGCGAGGTGAAAAAGTCTTCGATGTGACCATGAATGCCGTGATCATTTACGACGACTTGGATAGCGCGGCGAAAGCCAACGCCCTGTTCCATCGCGCGGCCCATAGCGCGGATGCAACCTCGCTGTGGACTGTAAAGCCGTGGCGGCTGGACCTGCTGAAACGGCCTTCGACTGCTGAAGCGGCGCTGACCGACGCGGCAGGCGCGCACCTGGTTTTGTTC
>Ga0208190_1000051_pt1 | contig 42753 bp, 43 predicted proteins | sample June2015DPH_13_1_FD_184708 | JGI IMG/M metagenome (GOLD analysis project Ga0208190, IMG submission 184708) | Peatland microbial communities from SPRUCE experiment site at the Marcell Experimental Forest, Minnesota, USA - June2015DPH_13_10... | ecosystem: Environmental > Terrestrial > Soil >... | reverse complement strand
GCTCGAACGAGAACAAAGCAGCTACGAACAAAGCAGCTGAAAATAAGGCTTCCGAGAACAAAGCTGCCGAGAGCAAGGCCGCTACCACTCGCTCGAACGAAAACAAAGCAGCTACGAATAAGGCCGCTGAAAATAAGGCTTCCGAGAACAAGGCCGCTACTACTCGCTCGAACGAGAACACCGCGAAGCCCAAGGCCGCTCGAGCGTCCACGGAGCCAAGTAAGGCGCCTGCCGCGCACGCGCAGCCCGCGCCTCGGGAACAGGCCGCACCTCGCGCCGAAGCCGCACCACGGGCGCAGAGTGCGCCACATCCGGAGACTGCGGCTCATGCGCAGCCTGCACCTCGTCCTGCTGCAAAAGAAGCGCCGAAAACCGAAGAGCGCCCTCGCCAGTAGCGATTGACCGCGCGAGGCATTGCGTCAGGCGGTTTGAGGCATAAGTGAAGGTTGATTAACTCTTATAGTGGTGCGGGTCCGCTCCGTGGGCTCGCGCCATTTTCTTTTCTGGCTGCGCCTTGCTCGACTTGATATTCCGCGTCCCGGAGACGTTATCCACCCGGAGTCACCTGCGTCCCTGCGAGCACTAAATCCGTTTAGATCCTACCTCTTCGCATTGAGCAGTTTTGACCATCAAGGAAACGGGGGAACGCCTATAACGAAGCTAGCCTTCCCCCTCAAGGTCGGGTTCCGATGTTGCGAAACTTGGGGACCGGGGACACTGTGCTGGAACTGGACAGAATCAAAGCCGCCACCTTTAGGAGTGACGTTTGACGCCGCCTCAGCGCAGTAGATCAAGGAGGAATTATGCTTGGAACTATATTGATTGTGATCTTGGTTTTAGCACTTTTTGGGGCTCTGCCACGATGGCCACATAGTCGTGACTGGGGTTATTACCCGACCGGAGGAGTGGGACTCATCCTCTTCATCGTTATCATTCTCCTGGTTCTCGGGCGCATTTGAGCCCTCTGGGGTACTCGGTATTCATCAGGCAATGTTTTATGTCCGGGTGACGTCTCTGCTTCCTCTGAGTTTCGCAGACCAGGGAGATGAGGCGTCATCATTGTATCTCCGTTACGGTCGTGAACAAACCTGCTTCGCGCAGCCGCGCGAGGATCTTTTCGACGGACTCCTCCGGACTTCCGGCAACGGAGATAGGCCAAGCGTCGGAAGGCACTTCTAGCGTTGCCAGTTGGCTATTGAGCAAGTCCGGGCTCATGTAAGGATGATGACGCGACTGGATGCGCTCTTTGATCAGCGAGGCAGGCGCGTGCAGATAGACAAATTGCATTTCGTTTTTCGCAAAACCGCCAGCCAACACCTCGCGGTACTCCTGCTTTAGTGCCGAGCAGGCCAGAATAACGCTTTCCCCTTTTTGAGAATACCGCAGCATGCGCTCATGCAGCGCCAGAAGCCACGGCCCGCGATCGGCATCGGTCAGCGGGATTCCCGCAGCCATTTTCCGCCGGCTTTCTTCTGAGTGATAATCGTCAGCGTCTTCGAATTTCCACCCAGTACGAGCGGAGAGCAGCGCTCCGATGACCGTCTTGCCCACGCCGCTCACACCCATCAAGACCAGGATCAATTTTCACACCCCAGAGGGACGGACGCGAACGCAGATTTTCCCGTAATCATACTTGCAGTGAATAATGTTGTTCCGACATCTCTCGCAATCTCTCGGCTGCGAGTTCCGGCGATATGTCGCGCTGTGGCGATGCCAACAGCTCAAAACCCACCATAAACTTTCTCACAGCAGCTGAGCGCAGCAGCGGCGGAAAGAAGTGACCGTGGAAATGCCACTCCGAATGTTCACCACCATCCGTGGGACGCTGGTGAAAGCCCATCGAGTACGGGAAAGAGGTCTGAAACAAATTGTCGTAGCGGGTCGTTAAACGCTTGAGTATATCGGCCAGGGCTGCGCGTTCTGAGGCATCCAGCCTATCGATATCGGTGAGGTGCCGCTTGCTCAGCAGCAAGGTTTCGAATGGCCAGGTCGCCCAGAAAGGCACCACGGCGAGAAAGCAATCATTCTGGCAGACGACCCGCTCGCCTGACGCCAATTCCAGGCCAGAATAATCACACAGAAGACAGCTGCGGTGTTCCCGCCAATAATCTTCGAGCGATGCCTGCTCCTTTCGCGGTTCATTTGGAAGGGTCTGCGTGGCCCATATCTGGCCGTGGGGGTGAGAGTTGCTGCATCCCATCATCGCGCCACGATTTTCGAAAATCTGGACGTGGTTGATCGATGCGAGATCGCCAAGACTTCGGTACTGCTCGGCCCACACGTCGACAACAGAACTGATTTCGTCCGGCGCCATTTGCGCCAGCGTCAAGTCGTGGCGTGGCGAGAAGCAGAGAACGCGGCAAATGCCGCTCTCCGCTTTTGCGATAAGCAGATTCTTACTGCCATCCTCGACCGTCAGGCTCGGCAGGTCGGGCTGCAGCGCGGCGAAGTCGTTGTCAAAAACATAGATGGACGAGTACTGCGGATTGCGCACGCCACCAGCGCGGAGGTTCCCCGGACACAAGTAACAGCTGGGGTCGTAAGCGGGGGAGGATGACTGAGCAGGCTTTTCTGTTTGGCCTTGCCAGGGTCGATCCGTACGATTGGGCGAAACCAGAATCCAGTCTCGCGTCAGCGGATTGTAGCGGCGATGCGACTTACTCTGAAGCTTGTGTAGTTCCACGCCAGTCAGTCCTCGCCTTCCGTTTGCTCACGCAGCAGGCGCCTTACCTGCTCCCGTGATTCTTCGAACGCGCGCACCGTGCTGTGATCGCTCTCGCCGATTAGATTCACACGGTCGCACGACTTGAAAATGCTCGATGGGCGGGCGCGCGGGCCGCGACTTCCTTGATGTTCATGGCGACTCAGATTACCATCGTTCGCTCGGCAGAAATTATATAGCTTCGTTAGGCTGGCACGCTTTGTAAGCGACTACAGCGCGGCTCTACGCTCGACGCTATTTTTCGTGGCAACAAAGGAGATTCGTGATGACACGGTTATGGAACACATTTATCTGGCAGCTTGTTGCCACGCGTGGCCTTTCAGTAGTGGCCGTCTTTGCCTTTCTCGTTTCGTTAACACTCTCGGCCAAGGCGCAGTCCGCCCCTGAAGGCGCACGCATCGCGAGCGCGCTCTCCAGCCAGTCCCAGACGGCAATCCAGCGATTGTCGAGCCTAGACGCGCTGCCTGCGGACGGATGGAAGACGCATGTGGGCGATCTTGCACATGGGGAAGCCGTCGATCTGGATGACTCGAGTTGGCCTGTCGTCCGGGGCAGAACCGAGGCCACGACCGAAGCGGTCTGGTATCGCCGCTCCATCACCGTGCCTCCCACGCTGAACGGATACGACCTCACGGGCGCCAGAATCTGGTTCAGCTTTCGCGCCGACGCGAACGGCCCCATGCCGGAGATCATTTACTTGAATGGCCGTCGCGTGGCCATGGGCGACGACCTTGAGCCCATCGTTCTCTTCGATCATGCAAAATCCGGCGACACGGTGCTGGTCGCGGTCAAACTACTGCCCACCGTCGACAGGAAAGTCTTCCAGGGGACGGAGCAGAAAATCGAGTTTTCTGAGAGCCGTCCCAATCCCGATGACCTGCGGATCGAGTTTCTCGCCTCCGCGATTCTGCTTCCGAGTCTGTCCAGGAATGTCTCTGCAGATACTGCCGTGCTCGAAAAGGCCATTCGCGCGGTGGATCTGAAGGCACTCGATGCGGCAGACCAGGCAGCCTTTGACGCCTCGCTGCGGCGCGCTCAGGAATCACTGGAACCGCTGCGGCCAACGCTCCGGCAAGCCAGCCTGCACCTTACCGGCAATGCACATATCGACGCTGCGTGGCTCTGGCCCTGGACCGAAACTGTCGACGTCGTCCGGCGCACATTCGGCACAGCTCTGCAACTGATGAACGAGTACCCCGACTACACTTATACGCAGTCGGCCGCCGCGTACAACGAATGGATCGCCGAAAAATATCCACTGATGAATGCGGAGATCAAACGGCGGATCAAAGAAGGCCGCTGGGAGATTGTCGGCGGGATGTGGGTTGAGCCCGACTTGAACATCCCCGACGGTGAGTCCACGGCGCGTTCGTTGTTGATTGGAAAGCGCTGGTTCCAGAAGGAGTATGGCGTGGACGTCCACATCGGCTGGAATCCAGACTCGTTTGGTTATAACTGGCAGCTACCGCAAATCTACAAGAAGTCCGGCGTGGATTACTTTGTCACCCAGAAGATGGCTTGGAATGACACGAATCAGCTGCCTTTCAAGCTGTTCTGGTGGGAGTCGCCAGACGGCAGCAAGGTCCTCACTTACTTTCCCCATGACTACGTGCATACCGATCTGAATCCTGTCCGTCTGGCGGACGACCTCGCAACTGCACGCAAGCAGGCGCCGGGATTGGCCGAGATGATGGACCTGTACGGAGTGGGCGATCATGGTGGGGGCCCGACGCGAGCCATTCTGGACGAGGGTGTGCACTGGATGCAGCCGGATAAAATCGTCCCGCCGATGCGGTTCGGCACGGCCTCGGCCTACTTCCATGACATCGCCAGCAAGATTGATGGCAATTCCCCGGAGTGGGACTATACCTCCATTGCCCGCGGCTATACCGAGCCGCCTGCGCCGGCGCCCGGACAAATCAGCATTCCTACGTGGAAGAGCGAACTCTATTTTGAATACCATCGCGGCGTAATGACGACGCAGGCCAACCACAAACGCAACATGCGGCAGAGTTCCATGTGGGCACTGAATGCCGAGAAGTACGCATCCCTGGCTTGGCTGGATGGAGAGTCATACCCGGCCGATACCTTAACCGAGGCATGGAAGAAAATCACCTTCAACGATTTTCACGACCTGGGCGCCGGATCCGGCATCGGCATCATCTACAAAGATGCGCAGCGCGACTATAACCAGGTGCGATGGGCGACGAATGAGATCTCAAGCAACGCACTGAGCACCCTTGCCGCACACGTGAATACGAGCGTGGGTGGCGGGGTTCCCGTGTTCGTCTTCAATCCTCTGGCGTGGCGGCGCTCCGGCCTAGTGACGCTCGACGTTCAAATGCCTTCCGCGATTGCAGGCCCGCTGTCGGTCGTCGATCCGCAAGGCAATGTCCTTCCCTCGGAGGTTCTGGGCAACGACCAAGCGACCAACACGCATCGCCTGCTGGTGGACGTCAAGAACGTGCCATCAATGGGCTACACCATCCTTCATGTTGTCCCCGGCGCGAAGCCAGTGGCCACGGATCTGAAAGTGAGTGGCCTGACGATGGAGAATGCGAACCTCCGCGTCACGGTGGATCCAAAGACAGGCTGCATCACCAGCCTTTTCGACAAGCACTCTAACTTCGAATCGCTGGCCGGCGGCGCTTGCGGTAATCAGTTGCAGACCTTCAAGGACACTCCCAAGAATTACGATGCGTGGAATATCGATCCGGGCACGCTGGATCACATGACGCCGATCGACACGACAGACTCGGTGGAACTGATCGAAAAGGGTCCATTACGCGCTGTCATTCGCGTATCTCGAACCTGGCAAAGCTCAAAGTTCGTGCAGGACATCACGCTGTATGCGGGAGCCGATGAAGTCGACGTGGTGAACGATATCGAGTGGCATGAGACACACGTTCTGCTGAAGACCGCTTTCCCGCTGGCTGCAAGCAGCAACCGGGCCACGTATGAGATTCCTTTCGGTAGCATTGAACGCTCCACTACGCGGAACAATAGTTGGGAACAGGCACAATTCGAGGTTCCGGCGCAACGCTGGGCCGATCTTGGCGATGGGCAGCACGGCTTCAGCCTGATCAACGAATCCAAGTTTGGCTACGACGATCAGGACAACGTGTTGCGCCTCACGCTCTTGCGTTCGCCAGTTTGGCCGGACCCGGAAGCCGATCGCGGGCACCATCACTTCCGCTACGCCCTGTATCCACACGCAGGCGATTGGAAGCAGGCCCTCACCGTGCGGCATGGCTATGAATACAACTACGCGTTGCAAACTATGCAGGTGGCCGCACACGCGGGCACGCTACCCTTGGAGCATTCGTTCGCATCGGTTCAACCGGATAATGTTGTTCTGACGGCGATGAAGAAGGCGGAGGATAGCGACAGTCTCATCTTTCACGCCTATGAGTGGGCGGGTAAGTCGAGCAATGTAACTTTCACGGTCCCCAAAGGAGCCATAGGCGCTATCGTGACCAATCTTCTCGAACAGCCGCAGGGATCGCCGCTGACGATCACTGGAGAGCAGCTGACCGTGCCGATTCATCCCTTCGAGATTCTCACCCTTCGCGTCGACTACGCGCGGAAAGCGAAGTAGGTAAGTCATTAGGAAACAATACGCGGTTCGTAGCGCAGACTGAACAGCTCTTCTTTGTGAAACTAATGGGCCGGTGTTTCCCGCACTGGTCTTGTTCTCACACACACGAGTCGCTCTTGTTCTGGTTTGTTATGGCGTCGTGAGTTTCATCAGAGGCTAGTGGCTGATCGGAAGGACCACGTCATGCCCCAAGAATAGAAGGCGACGATGATGAGAATATTTACTGGCATCCCAAAGATAATGTAGAGCACGGGCATGAACAGAACTGTTTTTTGCAAGAACAGAGCCTGGAAAAGCACCTGGAAGGGCAGGAACAGTGCAAGATGAGTCATGGCGATGGCCGTCAGGAATGCCTTTTTCAGCAATCCGAAATCAAAAATGTAGTAAGTCAATCCGAACAGCAGAGGGATGACGGAGATCAATGTGATCCCAGCCGTGACGAGTCCTTCCATGTAGCTGTCCGGAGTGTGAGGAAAGCGCGCCGGCAGAAAAATAAAATACAACAGGGCCGTCGCAGGCACCAACAGAATTGCGCGTAGTAGATACTTGATTGGGATGAACTTGCCGGACAGAAAAAAGCTGCCCGCGAAGAGCGACAAGGTAACAACACAGGTTAGCCACCAGATCAGAGCGCTCGGGAGCACGGGTTCCATGCGCAGGTAGGGAACGTCAAAGCTAACGAAGGACGTCACATGATGGTGTGCCAGACCGAGTTCGGCGCGCAAAGGCAAGAGCCGAATGCCAAGTACCAGGACCCGGGTCCAGAATCGGCAGACCTTGGCCAGCAATACTAACCATATCCAGGAAAAGCACACGAAGAGAAACACTGCGGCGATCAGATTCATGGGCCCGAGCCGAAAGTGAGCGAGCGCCCGGTGCATGAGAATGACGCCGCCGCGATGTCCTCGTGGACGCACAGGATCGGCTATTCTTGAGACTTCGCGTCTCCGGGCAAACCTATCTCCACGCTCAAAACTCGCGGAAGAATCCAAGGCTAATTCCACCTCTCTGGTAGAACGGGTTGTGGTAGTAGTCTCCGACGAGGTTAGCGCCCCAGTTTGTTCCGATCCATTGGCGCCAGGTGACGCTTAGGGTTTGACTCTGAAAATCGCTGAGGCTCACGTCGGGCCCGACGAGTTGAAATGCCTCTTTGCCAAAACCACCGCGCAGCGTGATGTAGTGCTGCTTGTTTCGTCCTTCAGTTACGGCCACGAAAGCAGCCGGCGAGAAAACCGCTCCCGGATTGCTGACATTGAAGCGAATTCCTTCTTCAACGATCCAGGGCTTTACGAAGTAATAAGTGCTGCCCAGGAAGAAACTGTGGTCGCGGTGGACGTCCTTCGCAGCGTAGTAACCGAAACCGAAGGTGGTGATCAACTGCTTGCGACTCATCCATTTTTTGTTAATGAAGGCATCGGTTCGGAAGCGGGGCCAGAAAAAACCTCCGACACTGGAACCCAGAGTCAGCGAGCCGTACCAGTCGGGATTGAAGTTGTAGGTATCTCCTGCTCCCAGATACACGCCGGCATCGCCGAACTCGTGTTGACCGTTGACCTCCGCATTCACAGTGTTATTGCCCGTTGCGACTATTCCGCGAGCATAACCGCCCACCCAGTGTCCGAAGCCATTCGTCAGACCCATATAGTCGCCGCCCGCTTCAACAGAGTTCGTCAACGGCTTCCGTCCAGTCTGCGGCGGGATATCAGCGTCGGGCTGCTGTGGCGCAGTCTGCGCGGTATTGGCCACGCCTGAACTGGATAAACCGGCACTGGCTGAAGGGACGATGTCTTGCATGACGTCCTGGGCCCGTGAGCGCGGCACGGCAATAAAGGCTAAAAGGAGAAGAACCGCTGCAATCCGCTGTTGGTGAGTGATCGTCATTTGGTTAGAGTCTCGGTTTCGAATCGGAGGTCTTTCCCGTCTCCAGCTATGATGATCCAGGCATCATTGTCCCGGACCACCTTGGCAGTCCCCAGCACGACTTTCGGTTCGCCGAAGCGGCTCGCTGGAAGCCGCCACGTCTCGTGATCCAAGGTCTGGGGATGAGTTGCTTCGACCGTGATCAGACCAGCGCTTTCCGACATCTTCCATTTCACCTGTTTGCGAGAATTCAAGAAGTTCGCAAGTTCGGTCATGGTGTACCAGCGGAATCGTCCAGCGGCTTTCAACCGGCCTGTTTGTTCCAGCCACCGATCGACGAGATCGTGGTATTGCAGAATTCCCGGAGGATGGAAATAGACCAGCCTCACCGACTGTTGGTCCGAGGCGAAGTCGGTAATAGCCGTAAGCCATCGTTCGATTTCGGCGGCGGAATATCCTTCGGTACTCATTTCCTCGAAGCCCGCGGCTCGATCGAGGTGGAGAATCGGAAAAGCCCAGACGTTTTGGGTTTCGCGTTCGCCGTCGCGATATCCCTGCGTGGGGCCCATACCGGTGTCACCGGTGAAGTAATACGCGACGAAGCCGTGAGCTTCCAACCAGCGCGTCACCCATGGGGGCTGATTACCATTTGGCGCGGAATATTCGAGCACGGGTTTTCCCGTAATCTTTTCCAGTGAGCTCTTGTTTAGTGCCAGAAACTTTTCCAGGTCTTTTGGATTGTCGGTTTCAACGTGAGCGGAAAAGTAGTCGTGAATCCAGCCGCCATGGCTTCCAATCGAATACCCGAGACCCTCGAACTTGCGAATCAGCCCCTGACTGACGACATTGTGATCGACATTAAAGCCCCTCGTGTCGCCTTCTTGGCTGGCATCGGGACCGGCTGTGATGTGAATCGAGTAGGGACCTTGTTGCATGAGTTTCCACGAACTCATTTCCTGGAGTGGCTTGATTGCCGCGTTGGAGTCAATATGCCAGTTCAGGACCAGTCCCCCGACTCCGTCCGGGACGGGCATTAGATAAGGCAACGACAGCGCATGCCCCGCGAAGTACTTCAGAAAGGCATGCAGCAACAAACCATCTGTATTGCCTTTCAAGTATCCCAAGGGCAGATTCACAAAGAGGACGGAACCCTTCTTGTAGGAATTCTCACCAGCCACGAGTCCATTGCTCGAATGAAACAAAACTTCGCCAGTGTAGTTGCCTGATGTTACGAAGCTGGGATACTGCAGGTCGCCATATTTGTAGCGTCTGAGTTCAGTCTCGAACGCGCCGCCCGAAGGCCGAGTGAAACCATCTTTCGCTGAGGAGGTATTAGTTTCCGCATGAAAGGGATAGTATTTCCCGGGCGGTATTTCCATCTGACTCACAATTGCATTCCTGCTGGTGACTTTGTTCCATTGAATCGTCCTGTCCCCAAACTTATCGTAGAGAGCGTAATCCACGCCCACCATATCCGACAGGCGCGAACGGCCGGCTGCGAAAGTACCGTTCAGCGAAAATGTGCCGGCGTCATAGACCAGCATCAGTTTTCCGCCGTCTCCCACAAAGCGGTGCAACGTAGCTATAAAGAGGTCACTTGCCTGCTTATGGATGGAGTCCGGCAGAATCACTCCCGCGCACTTGGACTCGCCCCACAAGGGCCGCAGAAAATCCGAGTCGTGCACGGGGACTACATGGAGACCTTCTTCACTGCCGGCATCCAGCCACATGGCTACTTTGGGATCGGAAAAACTTGTACTGTCCGGAACCAGCAGGAGCAGGCGGTCGGCGGTTGAGCGAAAACGATCGCGGGTCGCCCAGGACACAAGCGCCCATGCGGTCAGGATCACGAGAATCGCGCTGCTCACCGCGATGAGAATTCTGTGACGCTTCATGGTCTGGCCACCACGTGACCATGTTCGCGGGCCCACAACGTGCCAAACACCATTACACCTTCTTCCACCTCGATTTGTGGCGCGCTGACCGTAGTCGGATACTCCAGCGTGCCGCATTGGGTTCCGTTTGCGATCACAAGTTCACGCTCGGCAATCACTGGTCCGTGAATCGCGCAATGCGGACCGATGCGCATCTTTCTGGCGCTGATCAGACTTCCTTCCACCGAGACTCCGTCCTCAAGCACCATGTTCTTTACACTTTTCACGCTGCCGCAAACCCGTGCGCCGGAGTGAATGTGCAGATTGCCTCGGATGACGATGTTGCTGTGAATGACCTGCCCGGCGAGAACCTCGAAGTCGCCATCTTGCAAGAGACGTGGGAGCTCTTCCGAGCCCGTGCCGGAAGGTGTGCTTGAGACGCGCGGCGTTGCATCCTCGTTGCCGGCGGTGTGCCCGATTTCGATGCGAGGAGCGTTCATACGCAGAAAGGCGCAATCGGCGCGAAGGCGTATGAGCAAATCTGAAGAAATACGTCCGTGGAGCTTGCAGCCGGGATCGGCAGTGAACTCCCCTACAGCATGAACCCAACGCAGCACAACGCTCGCCGTGCCCAGGTGGACATCGTGTTCTCCCAGGATTGCCCGGTAGTTATTCTTCTCTCCACCCGCGAATTTGCCGCCCGCATAGATCTCTTTCGAGAAAGTAGCTTCCCGCGGCACGAACAGGTCAACACCCGCGATCATCAAGACCGGGTGGGCCGCGTCTCCATCCGCGAGCGTACGCACCAGCGGTTCATCGGTTCGGCCCAGGACAACATACTCCTCACCATCGGGGAGCATGCCAGTTTCCACGCTTCCCGAGTTCACACAACACTGCAGGATTGGCTCAAGTATTTCGATGTAAGTCCGAAAGCTGTTGGCGAAATGACGAATCTCGCCGGCATTTTGCTGAACAACGCTGAGAGGCAGCGCGTCCGACTTGCGGCGTAGTTCAACCAATGCCGGAAGCAGAGGCAGCATAAGCATCAGGCCGACTACGAAGACCAGAGCCGCCGCTGCAACATACGGATTCACAAGGCCTTTCGAAAACGCTCGGTTTTATCCCAGTGGAATTCAGCCCCGGTGACAAGATCGCTGACTTGCGACACCGCGGCGCGAGAGACCGAAAAGATGCTCACCGCAAATCCCAAAATGAGGAATGGCAGCAGGCAAATTCGTTTGCTAGTCCCATCCAGCCGGGAGGCAGCAGCGATTTCAAAAAAGGCGGCAAGATTGCCCAGTGCGGCATAAGCCGTCAGAGAGAAGAGCGCAATAACGCCATGCAGAGGAGCAACCCCCTGGTAGAACACACACAGCGCCAGTGCCCAGCCGACCAGAGTGATGGGCGCCATCGCGTATACGCCAAGCAATAATGTCCCATCAATCCGCTCCCGCAGCGTGGCGCGATGTTTCCCCAACAACAATCGCAGACTGTAGGTCATCATGGCTTGGTTGTGGCCTTTGGCCCAGCGCATGATTTGCTTGATGCGAACCGGCCAATTTTCGGGCACCTCCTCGTAGCACTCGGAGCGATTCTGATATGCCGTTTTCCATCCATTCAACAAGAGGCGATACGTCAGGTCGGTGTCTTCGGTGAGCGAATTCTCGTTCCAGCCACCAATCTCCCGCAAGGCACTCAACCTCACTCCTGCGACGGTTCCCCCATGTTGGGGTACGAGGCGCAGGTTCATCCGCGCCTGCTGGTCAACCTGGTATCCGCCCGAGCGTTCCAGATCCAACAGACGCGTCAGTAAATTCGTGCCGGCATTCATCGGCACCACGCGGCCCATCACGCCGCCAACTTCCAGATCGAAAAACGGCGCTACAAGTTGCTTAATGAGTCCCGCACCTGGAATGTAGTCCGCATCGAAAATAAGGATGACCTCGGTGTCCACCAATTCCATAGCATCCTTCAATGCGGCTGCCTTGCCGCCCTTGCCCGAGATGCGATGGAATGGCTGAATGCGCCCGGGAAACTCCTCAACAAATTTGTCGATGATTTCGCGGGTGCGATCGGTCGAACGGTCATTCACAGGAACCACCAGCATCTTGTCTTCGGGATATTTCACCGTCATCAAGGCGCTGAGGGCGTTGGCGATAACTTTTTCTTCGTTGTGAGCGGCCACGAGCACGGTGACCGGAGGCCAGTCGGCCGTGTCAATGTCGATGTAAGGATGTCTTTGGAAACCGAAAAGCCGGTTCAACGTGAAAAAGTAGTGGCGGGCGGTGTAGATGCAGATGACGAAAACAATGACGTACAGAACGGCAATCATCGCGCACAACCACAACCCGAAAATCGGTTGCGCATCGTCACACTTTACCTGCTGCGGCAGCTTTGCTGGCAGTTTCGTCGCTGTCGCTTTTCCGGCGGCGGGGCGGTGGCCTCGGGCCTAATTTGAATTGCTTGTCGGCTTCCAGAAGTGGAAGCTTTTTCTGATGCCAGCGGGAGACAGCCTCCACAATCCTCTCCGAACTATGACCATCCCCGTAAGGATTCTCACCCGCGGACATGTCCTCGTATGCGCCCGCATCGTCGAGCAGATGGCTGGTCTCGTTAACGATTGCATCGCGTGACATGCCGATGATTTTGGCCATGCCAAACTGCGCCGCTTCCGGACGCTCCGTAAGCTTACGCAGTACCAGAACCGGCTTGCCGAAGGTGGGTGCTTCCTCTTGAATGCCCCCCGAATCAGTCAGCACCAGGAAACAACGCCGCAGCAGGCTGACGAACGTGATGTAGTCGAGGGGTTCGGTCAGGTGGATTCGATCTGTGTTCTGCAGCAGTGCATTCACCGTGCTTCGCACGTTGGGGTTCATATGCACGGGATAGATAACGCGAATGTCGGGATGCTTCTTGACCAAATCCTTAAGCGCCATGCACATGTGTTCCTGGTCCGCGCCCCAGGATTCCCGCCGATGCGAGGTGACGAGAACAAGGCGGCTATTGTCGTCTGGGATGTCAGCGAGAGGGGTGTTCTCCCAAGAATGCGGAAGAGCGCTGAGTGCGCGCAGGGTATCGATTACCGTGTTGCCCGTGACCACAATTTTCGCCGCGGAGATGCCTTCGGCCAGCAGGTTCTCCCGTGCCAGAGCGGTTGGCGCAAAGTGTATCTCGGCCAGCACAGAGGCCAGACGTCGGTTGGCCTCTTCGGGGAACGGGTCGTAAAGGTTGTGACTGCGGAGGCCCGCTTCAATGTGACCCACAGGGATTTTGCAGTAGTATGCCGCTAGCGCCGAGGCAAAAGCAGTGGTCGTATCGCCCTGCACCAACACCATGTTGGGTTCAAAGCGGTGGCACGCATTCTCCACTGTGTCCAATACGCGCCCCGTAAGGGAGTTCAGCGTCTGATTCGGGCGCATTACCGCCAGATCAAAGTCGGGCTTGATTTTGAAAAATTGCAGGGCACTGTCGAGCATCGTGCGATGCTGGCCGGTATGAACCACGGCGGTCTCGAACTCGTCCGACCGCTGGCGCAGCGCGTGAATTACCAGCGCCAATTTAATTGCTTCCGGCCTCGTGCCGAGGACCGCGATGATTCGACACTTCATGAAGATCGCCTGCCGTTTCTAGGTGCCTAGGATTCACCATCCAAGCCTCTAAGAACTGGTTGCGGCAGGGACTTCGTGAGAGATGATTAATCTTCCACCGATGACCTCCCTCATTTTGGATCAGATACGTCCATTCGGTAAAGTTACCGAAGTTCGCGACCCAGCACAGTTCTTCCACAGTTCTTCAAAAGAAAGGCAGAGCCACTCCTACGCGGATGTGGGGAGCCAGTCTTCAAGCGCACTCAAGAGTCACTTCTGAATCGGATCGTTCCCAGCGGGTTGGTGAATTGAACGGCAGGGAGACCGGTACGGGATTTTTCAGTGGACTGCGCTAAGGTATAATCGAGTCAATCAGTAGGCGCGTAGCTCAGTTGGTTAGAGCGCTACCTTGACACGGTAGAGGTCAGGAGTTCGAGTCTCCTCGTGCCTACCATTTCTTTCAGTCATTTGCCGCGGTTGCGGTTTTGCTCACCCCCGATTTTAACTCCCGATGGCATGAAGCGTTTCATAAACTGATTTTGCGCCTCACGCGTTTTCTCGGCGTTGTGGATGTCGATCATGGCGGCGTATACGTCGACTGACGCAGCATTTCTTGACCACCACCGGGGTTGGTTCCGTTCTCAACAAGAAAAGCCGCAAGGGCACCGAGTTTATCGAGGCGAAGTTTGCCGACCTTGATGAGTCCTTCGTCATTCGGATTCCCCTTCGTTTCGCGCAGCCCGAGCGGAATCAAAAGAACTCCTTGGCTTGAGCCCAGTATTTTCGCGAAACGAAGCCCTCCCATGCCCGCACTGAAGTAACCATCCAGGTGACCCGACACACAGCGCAGTCGATGGATAACTGGGAGTATTAGATCAACAGAAAACTGTGGTGCGTCTCGCCGACTAGAGGCAAACTCGCACAACTCTCAGAGAGGTGCTTGAATCGTCCGATCGAAGACTAACGCAAATCGAGAATCGTGTTCATCTAGAACACCAGAAGGAGACGTATGGCGACCATCGAGACACGGAAAGATACGCGAAAGAACAATAGCAGAAAGCATTCACGTGAGCACGAAGAGTGGATCGGCGCCAAGAAGGTTGGCAGATCGAAGCAGACGTGGGTGTCGGACAGCAAGACCATCGGCGGCGGCAAGTGGGTGAGTGCGTAATGGAACAAGTCATGCAAGTCGAACTAAGAACTGACGCCACGCACACGTTGACGTGGCTCGACGTTGCTTTGAAACCGAAACCGGGTATGGTTCTGGTCTGCAAAGGCGATCCGCGCCCGTGGACCGTCGTGCATGCATACGCCATCACGGCGCATGAAATGAAAGACAACAACATAGGCTGGAAGGTTGGTGGTCTGTAACGGTCGGACGATAATGCCCCCCATTCTCAGCCCCAGTCCCCTGCCGTTTCCCTTGGTCGCAAAGAATGAGCACCCGGTAGCAGTGAGTTTCAGCAATAATAAGGGCGTCCAGACAAGCTATTTCTGGACGCCCGCAAACCTTAGGGAGCGTCAAAAGACTCTCCTACAGGCAACTTAGATCAACTCTTTGCGCCTCGCAAGGTTCCCGTTGTACCCCAAACCACGTTACTTGATGATCCCGGTTGTCAGAGGACAGCCTGGTTGTGGAAGTCAGCGTGTCCCGCCGATGTAGTTTCCGTAACCCACAATCACGGTCGAGCTAACCAGAACTAACAGGCTGAATGCCACCAGCAGCCTCGTCCTGCCCCCTGCGCCCTTCCACTCTTGCAGCGCGATGCCCCACAACGTGCTGAAGATGATGATGCTGGCCATGTGCAGCGTCCAACTGGAGAACTTATACCTTCCCATCTGGGTTTCACCCATGGTGTAGAAGAAAAACTGCATGTACCAAGTCGTACCGGCCAGAGCCGAGAACAAGTAGTTGGCAAGCATGGGAGCCCTGACCGCTGTGCCTTGTGCGACGGCTACAGCTACCGCCATCTCCTCCGCCGGAGCATCGGTGACGGTTTCAAGAATGTGCTCTTCATTGCGCGCGGGAACTTGGCTGCGAATTCTAGACTCGAAGTATTGGTATCCGGTGCGGTTGCGAAGGTTCAGAATGATGCACCAGATGAAGTTGGTGGTAAATCCGCCGGCGAGCACTACGACGAGCACGGGAAGTCCTTGCCACAACCTGGGCGTGCCATGCTCGATTGTGATGGCCTTGATCGGATCCCCTGCCGCCAGTCCGTAGGCGAAGCAGGCGCTCATCACACCCGAAAAGGTGGCGACGAGCAATCCCTTCTTCAAGTCGAATTCCTTGATCGAGGCGCGCTTCTGCTCGGTCGACATTTCTCGCTCTTTGGATACTCCAGCTGCTCCCGCGAACGCGATACCGAGAAGGCAGACGGCGACGCCGCCAAGAATCACCAGGCCGGAGCGAGTGCCAAGAACTTCGGACGCGAAAACTCCCCGGAAAATCGGCGGCATCAATGTGCCAAATGCGGCTGTGTACCCCAGCGCAACGGCCATGCCGAGCGACATTCCCAGATATCGCATGGTGAGGCCGAAGGTGAGGCCACCGAGTCCCCACAAGACTCCGAAAGCGTATGCCCAGAACAAGCTGCTCGCGGGAGCTTCGTGGAGCACACGGCTGAGGTCGTGGGTCATGGTCAGCGCAAGGACCCAGGGCGCGATGATCCAACTGAAGAACCCGCCCACCAGCCAATAGGTCTCCCACGCCCAGTTCTTCACGCCGCGATAGGGGACGTAGAAGCTGGCGGAGGCGAGACCACCGAGCCAGTGAAAAAATACCCCTAGAGCAGGGTTCATCGCATCCTCATGTCTGAACTACAGGTGAAAAGACTTCTTCCAACACGACGCAAAGCAGGCAGCCGCATAGTCGCTCCTCAACGCAGGAACGCTTCCGAGAGGCCGCCGTCCACAGGAATGACGTGCCCGGTCGTCTTCGCACTCTGATCCCCGGCCAGCCACACGATTGCGGCCGCGCAATCCTGGGGCAGGATCGGCCGTTTCGTCAGCGTACGCTGCGCATAAAACTCGGCGAGTTTGGCACGCAGTTCCTCGGTCGACTCCGAGTCCTGGAAGTCGATCTTGTACTTTTGCAGGGACTGAATCACGCGATCGCGAGGGAACATGGTAGAACCGGCGACCACGGTCGCGGGCGCAATTCCGTTCACGCGCACATGCGGACCGAGCCTGATCGACAACTCTCGGATCAAGTGATTGAGAGCCGCCTTGCTGGTATCGTAGGCCTCACTGCCTTTCTTGGAAACTACAGCGTTGGCGGAACTGGTGAGCACCATGGCTGCGGGCAGGCCCTGATCTTTGAAGACCCATTCCGTTTGCCGGGCAAGAAGATAGTTGCCCGTGACGTTAACCAGGAATGTTTGCGCCCATTGTGCGTCGGCGAGGTCGCCGTCGGCGCCGGGCACGGGATAAATAGCGGCCGTGTTGACGATGATATCGATGCCGCCAAATTGAGAAATCGTGAAATTCGCGGCCTCCGCAAGGGATGCAGCCGAACTGAGGTCGACGCTAGCGTGCGCGACAAACTCGGGAGATGCTATCGCTCCGACTTCCTCGGCGACTTTCCTGGCCCCTTGCTGGTCAAGATCGGCAACGACGACATGGGCGCCCTTCCGGGCGAGCAGCAGTGCGACCTCGCGACCGATTCCGCTGGCGCCACCGATGACAAGCGCGATCTTGCGGCTGAATTCTGCTTCCGCCGGCATGCGCCGCAGCTTGGCTTCTTCGAGCGCCCAATACTCGATGCGGAACGCCTCCGATCTTGGAAGCGCCACGTAGTTATGGAACTGCGTGAACTGCTGCGACTGCTCGGCGCGCCGGGCCTGCGGCAGGGGATGCGAAATTTCTCCATCTTCCAAAGCGTTTGCGCCGGCCATGACGTGAATCGCATTGATGAAGAACTCGGTTGTGATCCGCGCTTCTTTCTTATTCTTGCCGAAGCCGAACAGACCCAAGCCCGGAACCACGACGACGGAGGGGTTGGAATCCCGCAGCTTGGGTGAGTCGTTCGTTGCCCACGCGTCGTAATACTTCTTGTAGGCGGCTCGATACTCGACCACCTCAGCCTGGATGCGCGCCTTCAGAGCGCCGATCTCCTCCTTGACAGAGTCCCACGCAAGAAATAAAGGACAGACTCTGGTTCTCAAGAAATGGTCCGGACAACTGGTGCCCAGCAAGCTTAATTCCTTCGCCCACTTCGATCCGGCAAATGTCAGAGCATCCTCATCGCCGGCATAGTGGGCCACTACACGGCGATTCGAGGATACCGCTCCCCGGAGCGCCGGGAGGACTTGAGTCGCGATGTTCTTGCGATCCTCCGCAGGACCGTGCTCGGTTCCTCCGAACAGGGGGCCTTTCTTCGATTGATGTTTGAGAATGAATTCACCCATCTGATCGATAGTGTGAACGCTGTTCAAGTAGCAATCCCTCTGTGTCATCCCCCAGGTGAACAATCCGTGGCCGCCCAGAATAAGACCTTCCGCGCCGGGATTGTCTTGGACGGCCCGTTCGATCAGGAGCCCCAGTTCGAATCCAGGCCGCTGCCAGGGTATCCACACGATCTTGCGATCAAATTCTTTGTTGAACTCATCCAACTTTTCTCTCCCATTTGCGCTGGCGGCCAGAGCGATGGCCCAGTCGGGATGCAAATGGTCCACATGGGAGGCGGGAAGGAATGCGTGCAGCGGAGTGTCAATGGATGCGGCAACGCGATTTTCGCCGAAAGCGGAGAGCGGATAGTAGCGGACCATCTCATCTTCGTATTGTTCGCCTCGGTATAGCTCCTTGAGTTGTTCCAGACGATCCAGGTACAGCAGGGCAAACCCAGCTTCGGCGATGGACCCGAGGTCTCCTCCACTGCCTTTTACGGCCAGCACTCGGACTGGGCGACCAGTAAAAGGGTCAGGAAGCTCCAGCTTGGAGCTGGTATTTCCGCCGCCGAAATTGGTGATGCGCAAGTCCGCACCTAGCAAGTTCGAGCGATAGCGCAACAGGGCCAGCTGATTGCCGGCCATCTTCTGAGCTTCGGTTTCGTTCCACAAGTTTTCCAGGTGAGTGGCTTCTTTGATCTCAGGCATGGATACTCCCGCAATATTGCTCAAATCGTTTCGCGTGCCGATCCCATTTGTCGGTTTCAAGCGGCGCAAAGGCCTCGGTCGGGAACGATCGATCCACAATGTCGCGAACTTCCTGGAGCGAGCTTGCTCCCCCCGTCGCGAGAATCTGTATCGCCACATTGCCCAACGCCGCCGCTTCGGCCGGGCCGGCTAGAACTCTTCTTCCGGTAGCATCCGCGGTCAGTTGATTCAGAAGCCGGTTCTTCGAGCCGCCACCGATGATACGGATTTGTTCGATGTGCTTTCCGCTCACATGTTCCAGGTTACGCAGAACCAGGCGATACTTGAACGCCAAGCTTTCCAGAACGGCACGTACGTATGCAGCGGGTCCCTGTGGAACCAGCTGCTGGGTCCGACTGCAGAATCGGTCGATGGCCGCGAGCATATCCCTGGGGCGCAAGAAGGACGCGTCGTCCGGATCGACCAGGTGCCGAAATGATGCCTCACCAGTCGCCAGGTCAATCAATTCGCCGTAATCGTAAGAGAGTCCTTGCGCTGTCCAGGATTTCCGGCAGCCCTGCAACATCCACAGTCCCATCACGTTCTTCAATAGTCTCGTAGTTCCATTCACGCCACCTTCGTTGGTGAAGTTCAGCAGCAACGCATCGGGCGTGACCACAGGGGAATCCAATTCGGTGCCCACCAGCGACCAGGTTCCGGAACTGATAAAGGCTGTGCCCTCGCGAGCCGATATCGCGGCCACCGCCGAACCCGTGTCGTGAGACGCTGGGGCGATGATTGTGGTGCCGGCGAGAACGGAGTGTTGTGCGATCTCTGGCAAGAGGGTCCCAATGATCGAGCCCGGTTCTACGATGGGTGCCGGCAAACGAACCGGTAGTTCCAAACGCTGCATCAGGCCCGCTGCCCACGTACGCTTCACTGGATCCACCATTTGGGTGGTCGTTGCGTTGGTAAATTCGCAGACAGCATTTCCGGTCAACCAGTAGTGAAATAGATCTGGGATCGTGAGCAAATATTTTGCCGCATCAAGGAGCTTGGGGGTTTGACGTTGGGCGGCAAAGAGCTGATACAGGGTGTTGATGGACATGAACTGAATGCCAGTCGCCTGGTAGATTTCCTCCCTGGCAACTTTCCTGAAAACTTCCTCCATAACGCCATCGGTCCGCCGGTCGCGGTAGTGGTAAGGATTCTGGAGCAACTCGCCGCGCTCGCCCAACAAAGCGTAGTCCACACCCCAGGCGTCAACTCCGATGCCTTCCAGTTCCATGTCGCCTAGTTGCGCGAGCGCCTTTCGCATTTCGAACCAGAGTCTTGCCACGTCCCAGTGAAGAGATCCGCCGTATTCAACCGGCTCATTAGGGAAACGATGCACTTGTTCCGTCGTCAGAATTCCTGATTGGAGATGTGCTAGAACAGCCCGTCCACTCTCGGCGCCGAAATCGAAAGCGAGATACGGCTTCGCGTGAATGATCTTAGGCATAGGAGGAGACACTTCGCGAATTCCGCGCTGCGCGTTCTTTAGTAATACGCTCGAGATAGCCGCTTTGGCGGAATGCCTCCATCGGATTCTGGGGCAAACCTTTGGACTTTCGCCATTCCTGGATCACCGGGCGGACGTCAGTGGCGAATGCGTCCTGTAGAAAAGACTCAGCCCGCACCAGATCACAATTCTTCTGCGCCGTGGCAAGTTCTCGGCCATCGACCAGAGCCGCCTTGGAGAAAAGTTCCTGCGCCATGGTCACGGTCTGGATCATGGCTTCGATTTTGCCTTTGAGATTGTGGCTCTGGTCGACCATGTACGCAATATCGGCCGGTTTGCCGGTCTCCCACTCGAAATAGCGAATCTCGTGGAAAATCCGAAAGACTTGATAAGGATCGATAGAGCCGAGCGTCAAGTCGTCATCGGCATAACGGCGATCGTTGAAGTGAAAGCCGCCGAGCATGTCCTCGGACAACAGCCACGCAACAATTTGTTCGATATTCTGCGCTGCGTAGTGATGCCCGGTATCGACCAGGACACGGGCCTGTGGGCCAGCCGCGCGGCAGAGCAGCAGCGACATGCCCCAATCGGCGATATCGGTGTGGTAGAAGGCGGGCTCAAATGGCTTGTATTCAATCAGAAGTCGCTGCCGGGCAGACAACGCGCTGTGCGATTCCTGCAACGCTTCTGTAAACCATTGCTTGCGTTGCCGGATATTCGCGGTTCCAGGATAGTTCGAGCCGTCCGCAAACCACATGGAAACATCCCGGCTGTGAAGGCGCCGTGCAATCTCAATGCTGTCCTTCGTGTGCTGCAACGCACGCTGGCGAATTGCAGGATCAGGATTGCCGAACGAGCCGTATTTATATTCCTGGTCCTGGAAGAGGTTAGGATTGATCGAACCAGGCAGAACCCGGTAACGCTCGGCGAACTTCCTGATGTCGTCTACACTGTTGACCCCATCAGGGCAATCCCAGAGGACGTGCAAGGCTACGGTCGGGCAGATGCCGGTGAGCAAATAGACCTGGCCAGCGTCGCTGAACTTCTCCTCGGTTGTGGTGGCCGCGGCAGGTTGGATGAATTTTCCGAATCGTGTGCCGGTATTGGCGAAGCCCCAGGACGGCAGCTCGATGCGGAAAGATTCGAGCGCATCAAAAATCTTCTCACTCTTGTGAACGTCCATAGGGCCTCTGTTCGGAATCGAAGGTTTCAATCCTTCGCGCACAAGGTCACGAATTTCTTTCCAAAATTTGCAGTTTCACATTGCAGAACGGACAGCATAACACTCCGAAGAACAAAGGGGCAGAGGCCTGAGTCGATTCGGCCTTGTTGCTGAACACTGCGCGATTGCAGTTGCAAAGTTCCACCCGTGGCGGCGACAATCGTTCCATGGCGAAAGGCTCTCAGCAAGATGCTGCCACTTCCGCGGCCCAGGCGACCGCCTGTGGTCCTTTCTTGCCCGGAGCGATGGTCGTCGTGACGCTGGGCAATCCCCGGGACAAGTTCTGGGGCGTGATTCTGGCGCTGGCTCCCGAAGGACTCAGCCTGACTGGCGTCGAGTTGGCATCTTTTGAGGACTTTGTCGTGATCGTGAAAGATGGCGAATCGTTCAGTCCGGCGGTCGTCTTCTTCCCCATGCACCGGATCGAGCGCATCGAGCTAGATCTCCCGGACGGCAACCTGCCCTCCCTTTCGCAACGCTTTTCGGCGAAGACCGGCCGCGATCCCGCCGGGCTTCTGGCCTCTCACGATGTCAGCGGCTCCGGTCCCCTCACCGGCTCAACGCGCTCCGCAGTCAATCCGACTGAGGAGCCAGCATGAGATTGTCGCAAATCTTCACTGCGCCCAACCAACTCACGCTGCTGCGGATGGTCTTTGTTCCCTTTATCGTGATCGAACTGGTCGAAGGCCGCTATTTCTGGGCGCTCATTCTCTTCGTGATTGCCGGCTTCAGCGACGGCCTGGATGGCCTGTTGGCCCGCAAGTTGCACCAGCAGACCGTACTCGGCCAATATCTCGATCCCATTGCCGACAAGCTTTTGTTGAGCACGATGTTTCTCGTGCTCTCCATCCTGCACAAGATTCCGTGGAAGTTCACGGTGCTGGTCTTCAGTCGCGACATTTCCATCCTGGCGGCCAGTGCGGTGCTGTTCGCCATCGCGGGATTGCGCAATTTCCGGCCCAGCATTTTCGGCAAGGCAAATACGTTTTCCCAGATCGCCGCTGTCTTCTTTGTGATGCTTCTTTCTATACGCCCGACACGCTGGGTCTGGATTACACGTACCGTCTTCTTGCGCGCCACATTCGCCTTCACCATCATCTCGGCGCTGCATTATGTGTTTCTCGTGCAACACCGCCTGCGGTCGCACGCCCATGCGCTGCCTCCGCATTCTCCGCCCAACCTCCCCGCCAGTTGACCCTCTTTCTGCCGTGCCCCTAGAATTGGTGGTTCGTTTCTCGGCGCAGCAATTTCCCTATGGCCTTACGCCTTTACAACACCATGTCTTCGCAGGTAGAGGACTTCCGCACGCTTCGTGACCGGGAAGTCCGGATGTATGCCTGCGGCCCCACCGTCTATGACTACGGGCATATCGGCAACTTCCGAACCTTTATCGCCGTCGACATGCTACAGCGATTCCTGCGGCAATCGGGCTACAAAGTCCGCTACGTCATGAACATCACGGACCTTGACGACAAGATCATCCGCAATGCGGCACGCGACAACGTCAGCGTCCAGCAGTACACCGCGAAGTACGAGAAGGCTTTTCTCGAAGACGCCGCCATGATCGGCATCGAGCAACCCAAGCTGGTGCGCGCTACCGAACACATTAAGCAGATGGCGGAGTTCGTTGCCAAGCTGGTGGAGAAGGGAGTCGCTTACCGAACCGAGGACGGATCGTATTACTTCCGCATCGCAAAGTTTCCACAGTACGGGAAACTGTCGAAGAAAGATTTCAGCGGGATGCTCGACGGTGCCCGCGTGGACATTGACGATTACGACAAGGACAGCGCGCGCGACTTCGCTCTGTGGAAGGCGCCCAAGCCAGGTGAAGCTTCGTGGAATACTTCGATTGGGCCGGGACGCCCCGGCTGGCACCTGGAATGCTCGGTGATGTCGATGCAGGAACTGGGCGACAGCTTCGATCTGCACGCGGGCGGAGAAGATCTCGTCTTCCCGCATCACGAGAACGAGATCGCACAATCGGAGTCGCTTACGGGGAAGACATTCGCTCGCTTCTGGTTTCACGTGCGCTTCCTGCTGGTTGAGGGCGAGAAGATGTCGAAGAGCCTGGGGAACTTCTACACCCTGCGAGACCTGGTGCTGAAGGGACACAAACCCTCCTCGATCCGGTATCTGCTCACCTCGGTTCCGTACCGCAATCAGCTCAACTTTACTTTCGACGGACTCAAGCAAGCCGCAGTTTCGGTCGAACGTCTGCGCAGTTTTCGCCAGCGTTTGACCGTGGGGAGTTTGCCGCCGGGGTCGAATCCGGAAATGCAATCGCTCGCGACCCAGACCGTCGATCGCATGCGTTCCGCGCTCGACGATGATCTCAACACCGCGCAGGCGCAGGCCGCGATCTTCGAGATGGTGCGCAGCGCAAATTCCGCGATTGACGCGGGGGGACTGAAAGCCGACGATGTTCCCCCGCTGCTTACCGCACTGGAGAAGTTTGACGAAATCTTCGCCGTACTCAAAGATGACGATGGCCCCAAGATGAAACAGGTCTTCGATTGGGCGCCCACCGAAGGTCGAGAGAAAGACATTAGTGCTGAACTTCAGGAAGCCGTGCAGTCTGGTCAACTGTCTGACGCCGACATCGAGAAGAAAATCGCAGAGATGCAAGCTGCCCGCACCGCGCGCGCTTTCAAGGCGTCGGACGCCCGCCGCGCCGACCTCACCGCCGCAGGCATCATCATCGAGAACACCAAGGACGGCGTGCGTTGGAGAAGAAAGTGAAAGAACATTTTGTAATTGGGTAATTTTGTAATTTAGTAATTTGTGAATCGAACCGATCGCTTGGCAGGCGTAGTTTGACGCAGAGGTTGTTAAATTACCAAATTACGAAATTGCCAAATTACAAATTTTCATGAAGTCCCTCGACGAATATCTCCACGATGCCGAGCAAGCCCACGGACATCTCTGCGCCGGACAAGTTCTCGGCGTGCGGCTGGCAATGCTTGGCTTGGTCAAACTTGGCATCGAAGATCCGCGCGGCAATAAGGAAGACCGCAAGCGGCTCGTCACCTTCGTCGAAATCGATCGCTGCGCCACCGACGCCGTTGGCGTGGTCACTGGCTGCCGCCTGGGCAAGCGCGCCCTGAAGTTTCGCGACTGGGGAAAAGTTGCCGCGACATTTGTAGACGTGAGCACCGGCAAGGCAATCCGCATCGCAGCCAAAGAATCTTCGAAGGCGCTCGCCCGTCAAATGCATCCGGAAATCGCGGACAAGAACCAGCAGCAGATGCTCGCCTATCGCGAAATCACCGATGACGATCTGTTCACCACTCAGTGGGTAAAGGTCGATCTACGGCCCGAGGAATTTCCTGGATACAAAGGCGAGCGAGTGGTCTGTGACGCGTGTGGCGAAGGCATCAACTTCCGCAGAGAAGTGCGCAATGAAGAGAAGGTGCTTTGTCGCGCCTGCGCCGGGGACCGATACTACGAGCCAATCTAAGCCGCCTGCTCATACGCATGCGCCAGCCGCAGTATGGCCGCTTCGTCAAAATGCTTCCCCAGGATCTGCAGCCCAATCGGAAGTTTTTCCTTCGTCTCCCCGCACGGAATCGAAATACCCGGAATCCCCGCTAGGTCCGCAGTGACCGTGTAGATGTCCGCCAGATACATGGCCAGCGGATCGTTTGACTTCTCCCCCAGTCGAAACGCCGCCGTCGGGCTCGTCGGCGTAATGATCGCGTCCACCTTGCCGAACGCCTCCTCGAAATCTCGCATCAGCAGCGTGCGCACCTTCTGCGCCTTGAGATAATAAGCATCGTAATAGCCCGCGCTCAGCGCATAAGTGCCGAGCATGATGCGGCGCTTCACCTCGGCGCCGAAACCTTCATCGCGGCTGCGCCGGTACATCTCGGAGAGTGACTTCACTCCCGGCGCCCGATAGCTATATCGCACTCCGTCGTAGCGGGCAAGGTTCGAAGACGCTTCCGCGGTTGCGATCAAGTAATAAGTGGGAATCGCATACGGCGTGTGCGGCAACGAAACCGGCACAACTTCGCAGCCCAGACTTTTCAATTTGTCGATGGCTGACTCCACTGCATGGCGAACTTCATCGTCGAGACCCTCGCCGAAATATTCCTTCGCCACGCCCAGCTTCAGCCCGCGCACGGGTTTGTCTAGTTCGGCAACGTAGTCCCGCACCGGCAAGTCGGCCGAGGTTGAATCCATCGGATCGCGACCCGCAATCGTACGCAGCACGATCGCGGCGTCCTTCACTGTCTTGGCCAGCGGCCCGATGTGATCGAGTGAAGAGGCAAATGCGATCAACCCATAGCGCGAAACTCGTCCATACGTCGGCATCAAACCCACCACGCCGCAGAACGAAGCCGGCTGCCGGATCGATCCTCCTGTGTCTGAACCCAGGGCGACCACGGCCATGTCTGCGGCAACGGCGGCTGCCGAACCGCCTGATGATCCTCCGGGCACGCGGCTCAAGTCGCGCGGATTACGCACGGGACGAAACGCCGAGTTCTCATTCGAAGAGCCCATAGCAAACTCATCGCAGTTCGTCTTGCCCAGCACCACCGCTCCCGCAGCCTCCATGCGTGCCACCGCCGTGCAATCATAGGGAGGAACGTAGTGGCCCAAAATCTTCGACCCCGCCGTGGTGCGCACTCCGCGGGTCGACATCACATCCTTGATCGCGACCGGCACGCCCGCCAACGGCGGCAACGGCTTGCCCTCGGCAGCCATGCGGTCGATGCGGTCCGCCTGCTCCAGCGCGCGCTCTTTGCAGAGCGTGAGGAATGCGCCGATCTCACCATCTTCTTTCTGTATGCGCGCGTAGTGCTCCTCGGCAAGCGCGAGCGCGGTCGTCTTGCGCTCCTGCACGCCGGAGCGCGCGGCGTCGATGGTGAGTGAAGTCATATCCATGGAGGATTTGAAGTGGCCAGTAGTCCGCGAGTCATCACGAGTCACAGACTGACCACTGGCCACTGATCGCTGATTTACTATCTCTCAATCACCTTTGGCACTCGGAAGAACGTCCCATCCGCGTCCGGAGCATTTTCCAGCGCCGATTCCTGGGACAACGACTTCCGCAATCCCTCTGGCACATCTTCGCGGCTGGCGTAGGCGAATCTTTCGCTGCCCTGTTTCGATTCGTCGACACCGTAGCGATCCGACACCTGCGCCATCGGTTCTACGTTCGCCGTGTCCAGTTCATCGAGCCTCTCGATGTAGTCGAGAATCGAATTCAAATCCCGCAGCATGCCGCCGCGCTCTTCCCCGGAAAGCTCCAGGTTGGCTAGATCTGCAACATATGCGACATCCTTTTCTGTGACTTTCATTTTCTGTGACTCACTATGTGAGAAGACCGCGTCTGAAGAAACGAGATCTACTTAACCCTGCCGAATTACAAACTCAATCCTCTCCACTTTTTGCCCGGCATAACGATTCATCGTGGCTAGATAACGCGGGGCCAGGCTCTGCATCTCACGCTTCCACCCGGCGTCGGGAACCTCTACGCGCAGCACGTTGCCGATAAATTCCAAAGCCCGCGTGCGCTCGGCCACTAGCGATCCGCAAACCAGGGGCCACGCCAGCAAGGGGGCCTCGTCCTGCGGCACGCGCCGCAGTGAACCCAGCACAATCTTTTCCAATCCCGCACCTGCCTGCTCCATGCAACTCCTCGCAGGACGAATCTCCCGCACTCGCGCGACCACCAGAGATTTCGATTCTAGCACCACAGTAGCGCGCGTTCAGCAGGGCGCGCCGTCAGAGGGGAAACTCGCGCTCAACAAACTCAAGCGCCTGGTCACGGGAGAGCAATCGCCCTTCGAGTTGAGCATCTTCCACTGCTTCCAGAATCTCGCGGTACCTGGGCCCCGGCTCATATCCTGCAGCGATCAGGTCGTCGCCCGTAACTAACGCTGCCGGCCTTATCTCCGCCGGAGGAATCTCCGCGAGCTTCTTCTGGATCAACCGATACGTGCTCAGGTTGCCGTGACTGGCCAGGCTGTCGGCGCGGTGCAACGCGAGATGTTCGTCGAAGCCAGGCATGCGCAGAAACTTTTTCAGCGTCGACTCCTTCATACGCGTGACGTGCCCAAAGCGCATGTGGTTGTCGACCAGCGCAAGCACCTGTTCCGTGTCGTCGCTGGAGAACCGCAGACGCTGGCAGATTTCTTCCGCAATCTTCACGCCCACATCCACATGCCCATCGAACCGGATGCGATCGGGCGCCACGCGGAACGTCGCGGGCTTGCCCACGTCGTGCAGCAGGGCGCCCCAAGCCAGCGCCGCAGAACAAGGACGGGGCAGATTCTCCAGGAGCAGCAGCGTGTGCACAAACACATCGCCTTCCGGATGAAACTCGTGCGGTTGCTCGACCCCTTTCATACCCGAAATCTCCGGCAACACTTCCTTCAACAGCCCGCTCTCATCCAACAGCAGAAAAGCGCGCCGAGCGTGGCCCTCGGTGAGCATCTTCGTGAGTTCGTCGCGAACCCGCTCACGTGAGACGACCTGAATATCGCGAGCGAGATGTTGAATCGCGGCCAGCGTCTCCGCTTCGATCGCATACTCGAAGCGCGCCGCAAAGCGCACCGCCCGCAGCATGCGCAATTTGTCTTCCGCAAAGCGCCGCTCTGGATCGCCGATGGTGCGGATGATGCCTGCTTCCAGATCTTCCCGCCCACCCACGAAATCGAGCACCTCGCCGCTCGTTCCTCCGACAAAGGGATCGAGCAGCATGCCGTTGATAGTAAAGTCCCGGCGTAGAACGTCCTCGCGTGCATCCTGGCTGAATCGCACTTCATCGGGACGGCGTCCGTCGGAGTATCCCAGATCACTGCGAAAGGTCGCCACTTCCACGGCGTGGGCCTTTTGCAGAATATTTTCATCCGATCCGCTCTGTTCCTCCGGCAGTGGCACCAGCACCACCCCGAACTGTGCACCGACGGCGTAGGTGTCGGGAAAGATTTCCATGACCTGCGCTGGCGTCGCGTTGGTTGCGATGTCGTAGTCCGCAGGCTCGCGCTTCAGAAGAAGATCGCGCACACATCCACCCACCAGGTAGGCCTGAAAGCCCTGCTGACGCAGGGTCTGGATAATCGAGATGGCAAAAGCCTTGGACATGAAGCGCTGCTGGAGAATTGCAAGGACCGTTCGACTCAGAGATGCCAGGAAAGGCTGCTCCTTTTCAGCTCACGGAGCGCTGCGCTCCACACCGGCGTCTTCCTTCTTGATCGTCTTGCAAGCCCAAGCCATGCGCGGCGTATTATGGGCGATGCCGAACTGTCCCTGCGCATTCAGTACGATGATGCCACCATGCCCATTCAATCGCTGCTTCAGATAATTCATCGCTTCTTGCGCCGCCCACTCCGGAAGGTTCCCCGCGGCTACGCGGTCAGCCGTCCACTTGGCCAGCACCAGCTTCATTATCGGCTCGCCCCACCCGGTAGTCGAGACCGCCGCACTCAAATTATCCGCGTAGCAACCGCAGCCGATCAGTGACGAGTCGCCCAGCCTTCCCGGAGCCTTGTTCAAGGTCCCTCCCGTGGAAGTTGCCGCCGCGATGTTACCGTCGCGATCCAGCGCCACCGCTCCCACCGTGTCGTGCGAAATCGTAGGCGCGAACAACTCGTTCCCGTGCCCCGCCGCCTCCCGCTGATACTCCCGCAGACGTTCCACCTCGCGCGCGATCACCAGTTCCTCGTTCTTGCACAACTCCACGCCATGCTCAGCCGCAAACCGCTCAGCCCCGTCGGCCACAAAGTACACATGCGGACTCTCGCTCAAAATCTTCCGCGCCGCGCGCACCGGATTGCGCAACCGCTCCACGCATCCCACGCCTCCGGCCCGCAGCGTCGCCCCATCCATGATCAGCGCATCCATCTGCACCCGGCCGTCGCGATTCAGAAAACTTCCCCGCCCCGCATCGAACGTCTCGTCGTCTTCCATGATGACGACCGCTTCCTCGATGGCATCCAGCGCAGCGCCGCCGCGCTCCAGCACGCGCCAGCCTGTCGCAAGCGCGTTGCGCACGCCATGCAGATGGCCCTCCACCATGTCATCGGGTATGGCCCAGGCACCGCCGTGAACAACAAGAACAGGATCAGTCGGCAAGAATTGTCCCCAGAAGAAGTGAAGTGAGCGAATAGTTTAGCATCGCATGCGGCTAAGAAATCCGGAAGGCGCTAGGCCGCCTGGCCTGCTTTAGCAGCGGCGGGCGGGGCGTCCTGCGTTCGGGTCCAGGTGTAGCGCATGCGGTGGATCACGGTAATGGTCGACAGCACTGCGATTACCCAGAGCACCGGCGCCATGCGATTGAAGAGGGCGCCGATGATCACCAGCACCAGCCGCTCCGGACGCTCCATGAATCCCACGCGGCAGGATCCAATGAGCGACTCAGCGCGGGCGCGCGTGTAGCTCACCATGATGGCGCTGACCATGACGAAAGCAGTAAGCACAACGTAGAAGAACCGGTCACCGCGCGCATAGAAGACCAGCAGGCCCAGGAATTGTGAGGCGTCGCTGTAGCGGTCGACCACCGAATCGAAGAATGCTCCGAAGCGCGTGACCCGGTTGGTGGCGCGCGCCACTTGTCCATCCACCAGATCGAAGAAGCCCGAGAAGATAATCACCAGGCCAGCCAGGAAGAACAGATGCCGCTGGGTTCCGGCGGTCGCGGAGCCGAACAGGATCGCAGCTCCAGTGTTCACCACCAGGCCCATAAAAGTGAGCACGTTGGGATTGATGCGCGACAGCGCCAGCCAGCGGACGATGGTATCGAGTAACACTCCGCAGGCGCGGCCAAAGGCGCTGGTCCACGACATTGACATTCAGGCGCCCGCCTTTTCGGGATCCACTTCGTCGTGAACGGTGGACAAACTTAGGATTTCCAGTTCGCGCTTGCCGTTGGGCGTGATCACCGTGGCTTCGTCGCCCACCTTCTTGTTCAGCAGGGCGCGGCCGATGGGCGAGGTGGTCGAGATCTTGCCCGCGCCCACGTCAGACTCTTCGCTGGTCACAAGCTTGTATTCGATTTCTTCATTCTTAGTGCTGTCGAAGACTTTGACGGTGGAACCCAGCCCCACTTTGTCCCTCGGAATGTTGTTCATGTTGGTCAGGGACAAGTCGGCGAGGCGCTTGCCGAGCTGGCGGAAGCGCGCCTTGACGAACTCCTGGCGCTGCTTGGCCATGTGATACTCGGCGTTCTCGCTGAGGTCACCGAGAGCTGCGGCCCGCTTGATCTCTTTGGGCAGCTCGTGGACGAGTTCGTGCTCGAGCGCGTCGACTTCTTCCTGCAGTTTCTTTTTGAGTTGATCGGTCATGCATGCGGTACAGCTTTGGAGATTATAAACCTGTTGTGAACCCGCCGGTGGGCCAGAGGCACAAAGCATGGCTCCCGGGAACTTTGCACGTACAATGTTCCTGTCGGAACATTAGAGCGGCGCTGTAACTGCTCCAAGATAATGTCACCCCATAACTGCAACGAGACTTCGTCACCCTTCGAGGATGGTGACGATGAGTCACGGGTGAAGGTCATTGAAAATGCAGCGGGCGGGAGGCTGAGCGTACGCGAAGCCTCCCGCCTGCTGCATCTGAGCGAGCGTTTTGAACGTCTTGGAAGCTCTCGAAGTAGACGACCCGGGTGATGCTGTACTTGGCTGCAAAGCCGGGCGTCAGTTTCAGCTTATGCTCTCGAACCCGCCGTCGAATGCTGTTGGTCATACCGGTGTAAAGCCTTCTTGGAAGAGTTCGCCATTATGTAGACGAAATAGCGTCGCTCTTCCCGCATCCGTTAGCCTCACACTGTCATTCCGAGCGGAGCGAGGACTTTGGTTTTTGCTCGCAGCGCAAATCATGGCGGCTCAAGCAAACACCAGGGTCCCGCGCTTCGCTCGGGATGACAATCCTTAAGAGCAGTCCCCCCTAGCGCTTCGCCGCTATCGGTACCTTGGCTGTCTCGGGAGGCGCACTCGGCATGGTGGTGACTCGCGCACTCTGCGTTTGCGGTGGAGTCTGCCCCGGCGTGGCCACCGGTTGTGACTGCGCCGGAGTCGCGATCAATCCCAGCGCCTTGCGCACCTCGGTGTCGAGCTTGGCCATTGTGTCCTTATTGTCTTTGAGGAACTGGCGTGCGTTTTCGCGGCCCTGGCCGATGCGCTCGCCCTTATAGCTGAACCACGACCCGGACTTTTCGAGAATGTTATTGTTCACCGCGATATCGAGCAGGTCGCCTTCGCGGGAAATGCCTTCCCCGTACAGAATGTCGAACTCGGCCTCGCGGAACGGCGCCGCCACTTTGTTCTTCACCACTTTTACGCGAGTGCGCGAGCCGGTGACCACGTCTCCATCCTTAATGGCGGCGATGCGGCGAATATCCACCCGCACCGACGAATAAAACTTCAGCGCGCGGCCGCCCGTCGTCGTTTCCGGATTGCCAAACATCACGCCGATTTTTTCTCGTATTTGATTGATGAAGATCAGGCAGGTGCGCGACTTGGAAACCGTTCCTGTCAGTTTGCGCAGCGCCTGCGACATCAGCCGCGCCTGCAGCCCCATGTGGCTGTCTCCCATTTCGCCGTCGAGTTCGGCCTTGGGCACCAGCGCCGCCACGGAATCCACCACCAGCACGTCGATGGCGTTCGAGCGTACCAGCGCTTCCGTGATCTCGAGCGCCTGCTCGCCGTAGTCGGGTTGCGAAACCAGAAGGTTGTCGACGTCGACGCCCAGCCTCTTCGCGTAAGCAGGATCGAGCGCATGCTCGGCATCCACAAATGCGGCCATGCCGCCGGTCTTCTGCGCCTCGGCAATTACCTGCAAAGTGATGGTGGTCTTGCCCGAAGACTCAGGCCCAAATACTTCGACCACACGCCCGCGGGGAAAGCCGCCCACACCGAGCGCGGCGTCGAACGAGATGGAGCCAGTCGAGATCACCGCGATGGGGACGATCGCTTCCTTCGACCCCAGCCGCATGATCGAACCTTTGCCAAACTGCTTTTCAATCTGCGAAACCGCCAACTCAATTGCCTTGCCCCGTTCATCCGCCATGGGAGTGTGGCTCCTTAATTAAGAGTGCAGAAACTAATCTGGGCGGATTATACATATAGATTGAAGCGAAGAAAAGGCGAATCTTAATAATAAACAGTGGAAATCGTTCCGAATCGGGCATACTGCTGCTTCGCCATGGGCTGACCGGAAGGCGGAAATGTGATTTTGTTCGCGTCTTAGGTTCGCGTCAAACATGAGCAAGACTTCGAACCGTTTACCTCTGCAGCAAGTCCACCGGCGCCGTCACATCATGCACGCGGAAATACTTGTCCGGCGCCGGATACTTTCGCGCCACGGCCTCGCGACATCTCGCACGCCACCCAGTTCTACTTCCGCGCGGCGATCGCATTTTCCAGCGCCAGGCGGATGAAGCGCTGATACGGCAATCCTGCGTGGGTGGCGCGCTGGCGCACAGCATCATAAAGTTCTTCGGGGAGGCGCAAGTTGATTGATTTGTCCTTGCGCTTCATCTCGAAGCGTACCGTTTGTGCGCCCGAGAGGTCATATCGTGACAAGTCGGCTTTGTCGACAAAGGCCGCCGCTGCGCGGGCGCTCTTAAACGCCGGGATTTTCCTTTTCATAGGATTCGACCTCCTTCTTGTGCATGTAACGGGCGCTGATCGGCCTGATCAATTGCCTATCGCCCTTGCGCCGCAGCGTGAACACAAGAAATACTCTCCGGCCATTGCCAGTTTGGCCCACGGCGCAAAAGCGGCTTTCCTCTCGCGAATCAGCCTCGCTGGGAACGATGGCAAGAGGCCGGGCGAACAAGCTCTCAATCAGTGCAGTGGAGAGCCCATGCTTCTGGCACTTGGCTCTGTTCCCTCGATCCCAATCAAAGTCGTCGAACTGCAAGAACATGATACCTGACTAGGTACTCAAATGTATAGGCAAATGTAACTACCTCTGCAGCAAGTCCACGGGCGCCGTCACATCGTGCACGCGGAAATACTTGGCCAGCGCCGGATACTTCCGCGCCACCGCCTCATACATCGCATAGGCCACGTTGCGGTAGGAAACATGCCCCGCCGGCGTGGTGCGCAGCTCGGAGATGTAGACAGCCTCGGCGAAGTCCATCTTGAACAGGGCGCGCTTGCGATAGGCGAGCGGAATCGCGTACTGCGAATTCTCTTCCGCCTCGGGCGTATTGCGCGCGGCCAGCTTCTCCACCGCAGTTTGCGTGCGCCGCATGACCGCCTCGAATCGAGAGCGCATGCCGGCATCTTCCACATCGAGCAGCATCTCGTAGCCGTGCTGCGTGGTGAATCCCTGCATCACCTGGATGCAGCGCCGGTGACGGTGCATGTCGCGGAAGCCGCCCGTATCCATGAGGATGTCAAAGCGGAACTGCTGCCCGGCGCGGAAGGCACGCAGCATTTCGTCGTGCTTGCCGCGATGGCGCAGGCCGAGGTCGATGATCTCGCGCCGGAATCGTTCGCCTGAAACTTGCAGCGCCTGCCGCACTTGTCGATAAGAGTGGTGGCAGTGCTCGTAGAGCAAAGTGGTCGCAATCTCGACTTCGAGCGGTTCTTCATCGAGCAGGTCGACGATCGCTTTCGACGGCGCGACCGACTCGCTCTTCATCAGCTCGCGCGCCGCCTGCCGCAACTCGCGCCGGGTTTCCATTTCATACGGATTCGGATCGGCATACTTCACCAGCGTCGGTGCGACTCGAACCTCATGCAGTAACTCCTGCTCAGCTCGCGCGCCCAGTTCCGGGCTCAGCTTCCGAATCTCCCCCACCAAGTCTCGCAATGACTCGGCATTCACGTTGTAAGCCGCCGAAGTCGCTGCCTTCTTCAGTGAATCGCCAAGAATCCGCACTTCTTTGTGCGTGTGCGAAAGCAGGTGCGCAACCTGGGTCTCAAGAGTCCGCGCATTGACGATCTCCCCTAGCGAAGTATTGGTAGCCAGGGGCAGAAGGTAGCGCGTGATGTCGAAGGCTCGCGCCTTCAGCGTGCGCTCATACGCCTCCTGCTTCATGTCGGCGGGCTTGGGCGTGATGCTGATCAGGTGCTGCGTCATGTGCGCGGAGAGCGCATCGTACTCGGCAAACAAACTATCCAGGGTTTCGCAGTAGAGATTGCGCGCCTCTGCATCTGCGCCGAAGTCAGGGACGTAGTAGCCGCTCTTCTTGAAATCCTGATAACGAGTCGAACGCTCTTGCCCGTCCCAGCGCTGCTCGTCGGCCAACTCGATCGCGGCCAGAATCGAGAGTCGCTCAACTGCCAGCGCAATGTGCGCGAGGTCGGCAATGGAGCGGTGACCGTACTGAAAGTAGAAGGTGTTGAGAAATTTCTCCGCCTTCTGCGCGCTGATCTCGCGCAGCGAGTCCTTCATCGACAGCGACGAGCGCGAATACTTAGCCATCGCGTAGGCCTGAATCTCCGGCTCCACGCCGTAAACCGCGAAGACTTCGGTGGAAGGCGCGTCGTCCGGCGCTTTGTCTTGCAACTCGTGAGGAGCGAAGGAACCTTCGGCAACAGAAGCCCGCTGCGTCGACCGGTGCCCCGACCCGGCCGAGGCCGAATCTGAGGTAGATGATTTCTGGTTGGAAGGTTCGGGCATGGTGATCACTTCGTTGGCCGCAGATTGAGACATAGGAGTGTTCGAATGTTAATCGGCGGACGAACAATGTGCAATGCACAATCCCTGTGGAAATGACAACTCGACTTGCATAAAGTTGTACACTCTTCGCCCATGCGAAAACTTGGCGTCGGTCTGGTGGTGGTGACCTACTTGCTGTTGCTGTACATGTCGTTGTCGTCGCCGGCATACGCCCGGGCGCATCCTCATCTCGACCGAGTGTTTCTCGCAGCCTATGCGGCGCCTTGGCCGGTGGCACTGGCCTGTGCTCTTGCGGTTGCCGGCATCATGCTGGCTCTTGTCCCCCTTCGACGCGGCGAACGCTGGGCCTTATGGACTTCACTCGCCATGCTGATCATCCTTTTCGTGACCCGCATCGCCACCGACCCCCGCTGCCTGGTTGTGCTCGATCCCCACCAGCACGGCTGTCATTCCTTCATAATTGCAATCTTGCTGGGCGTCGTTGGGCTGGCGCTGACTTGGCGCTGAATTTGCACTGCGACGGGTATAATCTCACGTTCCGGCGTAAAGGATTTTCTAGTCGAGACTCGAGGCAAACTCTGGAGAATCTCATGTCCCTTTCAGGACGGGTGGCGTTCGTAACAGGCGCGTCGCAGGGCATTGGTCGAGCCTGTGCGCTGAAGCTCGCCACGGCGGGTGCGGCGGTTGCCGTCGCCGCGCGCAATCAGGACAAGCTGAACGAACTGGCGAATGAAATTACGGCCGCGGGCGGAAAAGCTGCGGTCTTCGGCCTCGACGTTACCGACGAAGAACAGATCAAGACTGCAATCAAGGCCGCTATCGCCCAGTTCGGCAAGGTCGATATTCTCGTCAACAACGCCGGCATCACCCGCGACCAGCTGGTCATGCGCCTGAAGCGCGCCGACTGGGACGCCGTGCTGCAAACCAATCTCACATCCGCCTACCTCTGCATCCAGCAAGTCACCAGCTCGATGCTCAAGCAGCGCTGGGGACGCATCATCAACATCGCCAGCGTTTTCGGGCAGATGGGACAGGCCGGGCAAGCGAACTATTCGGCGTCGAAAGCCGGGCTGATTGGCCTCACCATGGCCGTGGCGCGCGAACTGGGGTCGCGCAACATTACTTGCAACGCCGTCGCTCCCGGCTTCATCGAAACTCCCATGACGGACGTGCTCAGCGACGAGTTCAAGCAGAACGCTGCCAAACAGATCCCGCTCGGCCGTGTGGGTTCGCCCGCCGATGTAGCGAATGCCGTAGCCTTTCTCGCCTCGGACGAAGCTTCCTACATCACCGGCCACGTGCTGAGTGTGAACGGCGGCATGCTGATGGGGTAAAGAAATTCAACTGCCGAGTACGCCGCTAGCGCAAGGAAAAATGAAACTTGATTCCGCCAAAGCGCAAGGAGTTGTAGATCCCTCGGTGTCCTCGGCGGTGAAAGCCCCCTCGATTTTCCAAGCAGAAACCTCGACCCAAGTCGTGCAAGCCCGCGAATTATTTCTGGAGTACGCGCAGTCCCGCGGCTTCAGCCTCTGCTTTCAGAACTTCGACAAAGAACTCGCCGCCCTGCCGGGCGATTACGCTCCGCCGGAGGGCCGCCTGTTGTTAGTGGAATGCGAAGGTCAACTAGCGGCCTGTGCCGCGCTCCACAAGCTGGACCAAGGCATTTGCGAAATGAAGCGCCTTTACCTGCGTCCGCAGTTTCGTGGCAGAGGATTGGGACGCGCCCTGGCCCACCGCATCATCGCCGAGGCGCGGCAGATCGGCTACCGGCGCATGCGTCTTGACACCGTTGAGCCGGTGATGAAAGATGCGGTTGCCATGTATCGCAAGCTGGGATTCAAGGAGATCGCTCCCTACCGCTCGAACCCGATTGCCGGAGCAATGTACATGGAGTTGGAATTGTGATTGCGGGTTCGTCGTGCGTTCGGCAGCCATTTCAGCTCGTCAGGAGAAAGCCGTGAAAAAAATCATCATCCTTCTGCTCGCCGTGCTGGTCGCTTCGACATCCTTCGCCGCCGACGGTAAAGCTGTCTCGTACAAAAGCGGTGACGAAACCGTTCAGGCCGTGCTCCACACCCCCTCCGGCAAGGGACCATTTCCCGCCATCATCGTCATCCACGAGTGGTGGGGCTTGAACGACTGGGTCAAGGACCAGGCCGCGAAGCTGGCCGACCAAGGCTACGTGGCTCTCGCGATTGATCTATACCGCGGCAAGGTTGCAACCACGCCCGATATGGCCCACGAGATCATGCGCGGAGTCCCAGAGGACCGCGCCAAGCGCGACCTGCACGCCGCTTTCGAATTTCTCCAGTCGCAGCCCAACGTCAAGAAGAATCGTATCGGCGCCATCGGCTGGTGCATGGGCGGCGGCTACGCGCTCGATGTCGCCCTCCAGGAGCCAACGCTGGCAGCCGACGTCATCAACTACGGCCACCTCGCTACCGATACTGACTCGCTGAAGAAAATTAACGCGCCCATCCTCGGACTTTTCGGCGGCCAGGATCAGGGCATTACGCCCGATGACGTGCACAAATTCGAGGCCAGCATGAAGCGGTTGGGCAAAAAGATCGATATCAAGATCTACGACGATGCCGGCCATGCCTTCGAAAATCCCAACAACAAAACCGGTTACCGCGCCGACGATGCCGCCGACGCCTGGAAACGAACGGTCAGCTTTCTTTCCGATACTTTGAAAAAGTAGCCGCTCCGGTTGCCCATGATCATTTCTTGCACACTGTGTAAGCATTCCGCGGTCCGGCTTCGTCAAGCCTCTGATTCAAGACAGGTTTGGATATGGCACGAATTTCCACTTGCCAGAAATTGCCGATCTGGTTACTATGTCGCATCCTGAAATGCTCCCTCAGATCAATATCGGTCAGACCATCCGAGACTACCGGCTGCAAAAAGGAATGTCTCAAGGCGACATCGAGAAGCGCACCGGCCTGCTGCGCTGCTACCTGTCGCGGGTAGAGAACGGCCACACCATCCCTTCGCTCGACACACTCTCAAAGATCGCCGGCGCCATGGAGATCGCGCTCTCGCAGTTCTTCTCCGAATCCAGCCACAGCAACGGTTCCAAGGGACTGCCGCAACTCTCCGATGACGAAGTCCGCTTCCTCAGCCAGGTCCGCCGCTACGCCACTAACCTCAATGACAGCGACCGCAAGCTGGTTCTCGCCATGGTGAAGAAGATGGCGTCGAATTCGGCGAAGTAGCTTTTAGCCATTAGCTCTTAGCCTTTAGCTCAATCCCAAGCTGCTCGCATTCCGGCATATCCTACCTTCTTTGATCTCGACGCCTTCAAACAGCCCATTCGGTCCTCACCCGGGGAATCCCTCGTGGGGTTCAAGCTAAGAGCTAAAGGCTAAGAGCTAATAGCTGAGTACTTTAGTACCATGCCCCTCGGTGACCACGGGTTACCTCGCCCCCACCCCGGATTCTCCATACACTGTTGACTTGGAGATCCCTGAGTGACCACTGACGAAGAACTGAATGTGCTCGAGACCCAGCTCCGGCGGCTGAAGATCGAGTACGAAGTCTACTTCAGCAACCCGACCAAGCGGCCTCCCACCGATATCGAGTGGAAGGTACTCTCCCTGCTGCGCAAATTTTCCGACGGCGGCCGCATGAGCTTCTCCCAACGTTTCCGCTACAATGAAATGGCTCAGCGCTACGCTATTTACAGCGATCTGTGGCGTAAGAAGTCGCGCGTCCGCGAAGAGGGCTACCGCCGTCCGCAGGATGCACTCCTCGGCGTGCAGGGAGTTCGCCCAGAAGAGGAGCACAAGCCCCTGCACCCGGTCTACGGTCTAAGTCATGCTGCCGCCGCGGCAGCGGGAACTACCTCGCAGCCTTTTACCCTGCACAGCGTGGATCAGTCCGAGCACGAACAGGTCGAGCGCCTGTACAACACTCTGGTCGCAGCCAAGAAAAAGGCGGGAGAGAATGTCTCCGGCAACCTCGATTCCTTCAACACCTTCGTGCAGAAAAAGACCGCCGAGATCCGCAAGCAATATCACTGCGAGGACGTAGAGTTCTCCGTCGAACTCACCGACGGGCACGTCAAGCTGAAGGCTAAGGCGAAGGCGTAGAGGTCGTTCGCTCGTCCATAGTCGCTGGTCGTCAGCCGTCTTCCGCTTCGGCATACCACTTCAGCCTGCTAAAGTACGTTTGGAGTGCTATGCCTATCTATCGATTTCATCTGGATGTCGATGCGCCGCGCCAGATTGTTGCTGATCGGCTTAGGGTGGTGGTGGGTGACAAGCCACCATTCTGGAAATCTCTATTCACAGGCTGGTGGTCACGGGATCCAACGAGTCCGCCGTTTGTCGGAATCGTTGACGACGATTCGTTCAGAGTGAGAAGAGATATCCGATACCGCAATTCCTTTTTGCCCTTGGTCCGGGGCCGCCTCATATCGACTCACACAGGTACTCGAGTCAACGTGATCATGTTTATCCATCCGCTTGTTGCGCTCTTTATGGTGTTTTGGCTTGGCACGGTGGGCTATGGTGCCTTCCGGGGCCTTTCCGATTCGCCCTTTGTGTGGGGCATGTTCGTCTTCGGTGTCGCGCTGGTGGTCGGAGCTTTCGTTCCCGAAGCAATAAAGGCCCAGCGCCTCATCTCCGAGGCCATGACTAACGCCACCATCAATTCAGTGCAGCGGCCCGCCGCCCGTTAGATCCCTGGGCAACCACCGACGGAATTGCTGATAGAATCTCCGGTCGCCCCTCACTCATCCTTCATCCGAGGCCTCACATGTCCCGCAGCACTTCCCGCATCCAACGCGCCATTCTCAGTGTCACCGTCGCTTTCGAGTAGGCTATCATCCACGGTAGGTTGGCCTGGGAAAGAGAGGAAAGGTAGCGAATGGCGGAGAATAAAACAAAAGCTAACAAATTAAGCGTAGCGGGATTTATCAATGCCCTTACGGACCCGGCCCGGCGCGCAGATGCGAAGGCGCTCGTCAAGCTCATGCAAAGCGCGGCTGGGGAAAAGCCGAAAATGTGGGGGCCATCGATTATTGGCTTCGGCAGCTACCATTACAAATACGACAGTGGGCGTGAGGGCGATATGCCGCTCATTGGTTTTTCGCCGCGGAAGCCTGCAAATGTTCTGTATGGCATGAACGCATCCAGCGACTCCAAGGCGCTGCTCGCAAAGCTCGGCAAGTACACTACCGGCAAGGGCTGCCTTTACATTAAGAAGCTCGCTGATGTGGACCAGAAAGTGTTGGAATCGCTGGCTAGCAAGGCGGCCGCTGCCACGCGAGCGCGGAGCCCGAAGTAAGCAAGATTGCTGATAGAATCTTCGGTCGCTCCACGACAATCCTTCATATCCGAGGCCGATCATGTCCCGCAGCACTTCCGGCATCCAGCGCACTATCCTCAGCGTCACCGACAAAACCGGCCTCGTGGACTTCGCCGGCCAGCTATCTAGCCTCGGTATCGAACTCATCTCCACCGGAGGCACGGCCAAGCTGCTGCGCGATTCCGGCATCGCCGTCAAAGACATATCCGAGCTCACCGGCTTCCCTGAAATGCTCGACGGCCGCGTCAAGACGCTGCATCCCAAGGTGCACGGCGGCATTCTGCACCGTCGCCAGAATCCCGCGCACGTCGCCGCCGTCGCCGAGCACGGCATCCAGCCGATCGACATGGTGGTAGTGAATCTCTACGCCTTCGAGAAAACTGCCGCCAAGCCCGGAGTCGGTTTCGAAGAGTTGATCGAGAACATCGACATCGGCGGACCGTCCATGATCCGTTCCGCCGCCAAGAATTTTCACGATGTGGCCGTAGTCACTTCGCCGGCCGATTACCCGGCCATCGCGGAAGAACTTGCCCGCTCCGGCGGAACGTTATCGCTCGAAACCAAATGGAAGCTGGCGCAAAAGGCTTTCGCCACGACCGCAGCCTATGACTCCGCGATCGCCTCAACGCTGGAAAGAATCCCAGCCGATTTCCATCTCCCACAAGATAAAGACGAATCCTTCCCGCAAACCCTGCGCCTGTCTTTCCAGAAAACCCTCGACCTGCGCTACGGCGAAAACCCGCACCAGAAAGCCGCCATGTATTCCGATGGCTCCGGCCTGGGCGTGGCAAACGCCCGCCAGCTTCAAGGCAAAGAACTTTCCTACAACAACATCGTCGACCTGCAAGCCGCCTGGGACCTTGCGCAGGAATTCGATCCGAGCTTGGATCCGAATGCCGCCGCCGTCTGCGCCATCATCAAGCACACCAACCCCGCGGGCTGTGCGACCGGCAAGACTCTTGCTGAAGCCTACAAGCGCGCACTCGAATGCGACCCCGTTTCCGCATTCGGTGGCGTGATTGGTGTGAACTGTCCCATCGACGGCGAAGCCGCCGAAGAGATGCACAAACTCTTCCTGGAAGTGATCGCCGCCCCCAGTTTCGACGAAGCCGCCAAAGCCCGTTTCGCCAGCAAGAAGAATCTCCGCCTCGTCGAAGTGAAAGCCGCGCCGCAAAGATGGGTGCTCAAGAACGTTTCCGGCGGCATCCTCGTGCAGGACAATGACTCGCGTCCTCTGCAAGATGTCGACCTCAAAGTTGTAACCCAGCGTGCCCCCACGCCCGAAGAAACCCGCGCGCTTCTGTTTGCGTGGAAGGTCTGCAAGCACGTCAAGTCCAACGCTATCGTCTACGCCCGCGACGGACAGACGGTCGGCGTCGGCGCCGGCCAGATGAGCCGAGTCGATTCCGCCAGAATCGGCGCCATGAAAGCACAATTGCCCCTGCAGGGAACAGTCGCCGCCTCCGACGCATTCTTTCCGTTTCCCGACGGCGTAGAAGAAATCGCCAAGGCAGGCGCGACGGCAATCATCCAGCCCGGAGGCTCGCAGCGCGATCCCGAAGTCATCGCCGCCGCCGATCGGCTAGGACTTGCCATGCTCTTCACCGGCGTGCGCCACTTCCGCCACTAACGAGATTCGACAATTCAGGTCCCTTTACCAAACTTGACAAATTGACCCATGCAAGTCCCCGCAGGCCCTGTACTTCCGGGCCGCGATGCTGTCAACCAGCCGACACAGTTTTTCCCAATCGGACGGCGAACAGGTTAGAATTAGAGCACCCCATCCCCAGCGGTTTTGCATCCAATGGCTATGGCTTCGGGGAGCGCGCGCAGCTCTAGAGAATCAGGTCTACGAATCAGGTCCGGCAGAATCAGGTCCGGCAGAATCAAGTCCAGCATTGTCAGGTCGAGCATGCATAGAATTCTTCGCATTGTTTTGATTTCGTTCCTCGCAGCGGCAGCGGCCGCGCAAACCAGTCCATCCCCGGAGTCTAATTCCAAGGCTCCGTCCAAACCGGCTCAAGTTTCGCCGCGCAAAGTGGACCATGCCGCCGCGTATTACCACTACACGTTGGCGCATTTGTACGAAGAGCAGGTGACGGCGTATGGCCGCAGCGAGTTGGCCAATAAAGCGATGGAGGAATACCGGCTCGCCATCGAAGCCGACCCTTCTTCCGAATTCCTCACCTCCGGCCTCGCCGAGCTCTACGTCAAGACCGGACGCATCCGCGATGCCGTGCTCGAAGCTCAGGACATCCTCAAACGCGACCCCAACAACCTCGAAGCTCATAAGCTGCTGGGCCGTATCTATCTGCGCTCTCTCGGCGACATGCCGGGAAACGGCAACGGCAGCGACAATGTGCTCAAGCTGGCCATCGAGCAGTACGAACAGATCGTCAAGATCGAAGCCAATAACGTTGACG
>Ga0208190_1000048_pt1 | contig 44205 bp, 36 predicted proteins | sample June2015DPH_13_1_FD_184708 | JGI IMG/M metagenome (GOLD analysis project Ga0208190, IMG submission 184708) | Peatland microbial communities from SPRUCE experiment site at the Marcell Experimental Forest, Minnesota, USA - June2015DPH_13_10... | ecosystem: Environmental > Terrestrial > Soil >... | reverse complement strand
AGGTCGCCACCGCACTGCACGGCACTCCGGACGTGGCCGCGGTCATTGAGGCCCTGGCCGACCGCCTTCGGCTTCTGTTGCGCACCCGTCTGGTTTCCGTCCTCTTGCGCCGCGAAGGACCCTTCGAACTGCGTGCCGTATCCGCCGAAACACCCCAGTTGGCCAATTCCTTCCGAGCCGGGCATGACCGCCAGACCATTCGCTTCGCCGCCGATCTCGCGCAGCGTGCCGTGGCCGCCGGTGAGGCCATCACCGTCTCCATCGGCACCGATCAGCACTCGCTCGGCAACCTGGTCTCTCCCGGACTGTTGATTGCCGCTCCGTTCCGTACCTCGCGTACCCAGGGAGCAATCCTCGTCTATCCGCGTACCGACGGGGTTTTCACCGCCGAGGAAAAGTCGCTGGTGTCCGCGATTGCCGGCTTCGGTGCCGTCGCCGTGGCTCACGCCGAACTGTGCGCCACCGCCCAGGGCCAGGCCCAGGAACTGCATCAGTTGCTGGAAATCTCTTCCGAGCTCAGCTCCAGTGGCGATCTCGAACATTTCCTGCAGGCCTTTGTCGTCCGTGCCGCGGAGTTTCTCGCCTTTGGCCGCTGCTTCATCGCCCTGCTCGAAGATGGCCAGTTCCACGTGCGCTATGCCGTCAAGGGGGGCGAGTCGCGGCGCGCCGATACCCTCTTCCCGGAGGGCATCGCCACGCGCTCCCTGCGCGCCAAAGAAGTGTTCTGGTCCGACGATCTCAAACAGGTGCCTGACGCCGATCCTGAGATTCTCGCTCGCTACAATGCCCGGCAGTTGCTCACTGTGCCTCTATTGGGCGCTGACGGACGGGTGCTCGGCATGTTCGGAGTGCTCGACCGCCTCGACAATACGGGTATTTCGCGGGAGGACATTCGCCGCGCCCGCGCCTTGGCTGCCCAGGTTTCGGTGGTCCTTGAAGTCGCCCACAACCTGCACCAGTCCGAACTGAACCGCCATCGCTCCGACGTGCTGGTTCAACTGGCGCGGGAGATTGATGGTCTGCTGCGCCTGCCGGATTTCGCCCGCAAGTTCGTCGAACGCGCCGTCGAATTGTGCGGAGCGCACGCCGGCGCCTTTGCTCTGTTTCAGGATGGACGATTCCAGACGGTTGCGCTGCATTCGCTGCCCTCAGTGGCCGGTCGTCAGCCCGAATCGAGCGACCGGCGCAAGTTGGTGACTCACTCCGAGGAGGCTCGGCCCAACGATCCGCCGAGTCTGGCTCTAGCGAGTCCGAGACTGCCAAGCCAGAATCGCGCCGAAATTGGCCGCAACAGTAACGAAGATCAAGCCTTGCAACAGAAATTCGCCAATGCCCTTTCCGAACTGGTTGCTCAACGCCCGGGTGCGATCATCTCTGGCTCTGCAGCCGAGCTGCTGGGTCCGGAGTTGGCTTCAAGTTTAGGCTGGAGCGATTGCGTAGCGGCGCGTCTGCCCGGTTCCAACGGAGAACTCGCCGGCCTGCTCTGCCTATCCGGTCGTTCCCGTCCTCTTGCGCCAGCGGATCGTGACTTGCTGGAAGCGATTGCCGTTCACGCGGCGATGGCCCTGGAAAATGCCCGTCTGTTCACTCGCATCGAACAGGCCAACCGCCACTGGCTGGAGATTTTTGACGCCATCACCGACTTGATCGTTGTCCACGATGAGAGCGACAAAGTCCTGCGCGTCAACCGCTCTCTGGCCGCCATGATCGGCGTTGCTCCCAGCGAGCTGATCGGCGTCAACATGCGCGCGCTTCTGGCCCTCACCAGCGAAGCCACGCTCTATTCGTGTCCTTTCTGCCGCTCCATGGGCCAAGACAGCGACGAGTTCGTTCATCCCGCGCTGGATCGCACCTATCTGGTTTCTACTTCGCGCGTGCATGGCGCTTCCGGCGAAGGCCTGCAAACCATTCACGTGCTCAAGGACATCACCGACCGCCGCGAGGCCGAACGCCGTTACCGCGAACTGTTCGATAACATTCAGGAAGGGCTATTCTTCAGCACGCCGGAAGGCCGTTTCGTCGAAGTCAATGACGCTCTGGTGGCAATGCTGGGCTATTCCAGCCGGGAAGAACTGCTGCAGGTCGATATTCCCACCCAGATCTATTTTTCTGCCGAGCAGCGCCAGCGCCACGCCGAGGCCATGGAAAAAGATGGCCACCTGCGCAACTTCGAATCCACCCTTCGCCGCAAGAACGGTTCTCCCATCTACGTCCTCATCAATGCCTTCGGCATGTACGACAATCTAGGGCGCTTGCTGCAGATTCGCGGCTTGATGCTCGACGTCACCGGCGTTCATACCTATCAATCGGAACTGCAGCGCGAGCGCGACTTTTCGGCCAAGATTCTCAGCAACACGCAGAGTCTTATCCTGGTCTCCGACACTGCCGGCCTGGTCAGCTACGCCAACCGCCGCTGGTACGAAGCCGGCTTCGAGCAGAAAGAACTTCTCGGGCGTCCCCTGTTGGAGCTTGCCGCTCCCGGTTACGTCCGTCCGTTGTCGGATGCGCTCCAGGCCACTCTGCGCGGCGTGCAGGTCGATAACCTGGAACTCCAAATCGCGCGCGGGAATGGCAATGTCGGCCAGTTCTCCGTCAACCTCAGCCCCATGCGCGACGAGCAGGGCAACATCAACAGCATCGTGGTGGTCATGACCGACATCACTGACTCCGCCGAACTGCGCGGCAAACTCGTTCACGCCGAAAAAATGGCAGCGGTCGGGCAACTCGTCTCCGGCGTCGCTCACGAAGTAAATAATCCTTTGACCGCAATTCTCGGCTTTGCCGACCTGCTCCTCGAGAATCCCGACCTTCCAGACACTGCCCGCAAGGATCTTCGCGTTATCTTGCAGGAAGCCCAGCGCACCAAGCAGATCGTGCAGAACCTGCTCAGCTTCGCCCGCCAGATGCCGCCGCAGCGCAATGCCGTCCAACTCAACGTCATCCTGCGCCGCACCATCCAGTTGCGTTCCTACGACTTCAACAGTCACGGAGTCGATATCGTCGAACACCTCGACGAAGGACTGCCCGAGGTCATCGGCGACGCTCACCAACTACAACAGGTTTTCCTCAACATTCTGAACAACGCCTACGACGCCGTCCATGAAGTGGGCCGCGCCGCACGCATCGAAATCATGACCACCAAGGCCGGCGAAGCCGTCGAAGTGTCCTTCCGCGACAACGGCTACGGCATTTCCAACCCCGATCGCATTTTCGATCCTTTCTTCACTACCAAGGAGGTCGGCAAGGGAACCGGCCTTGGCCTCAGCATCTGCTATGGCATTGTGAAGGAGCACGGAGGCGAGATTCTCTGCCACAACAACATCGACGGGCAGGGAGCCACCTTCATCGTCCGCTTTCCCGCAGCGTCCCACACCGCTTCCCTCAGCGTGGCCGCAGGAGTAAATCAACCATGACAACCCCAGCCATTCAGCGAGCCCTCTTGCCAGTTTTGCTCATCGAAGACGAGCCTTCCATCATGGCTCTGGTCAGCGCCACCCTCGAGCGCAGCGGCTACGAAGTCGTCTGCATCGAGTCCGGCGCCGAAGCCTTGCGCCTGCTCGAAAAAGGTCAATTCCTGGGCGTAGTCTCCGACATGCGCACACCCGGCGGCGTCGACGGCGCCCAGGTGCATAACTGGATTTCCGTCAATCGCCCGGATCTCGTGAACAAAGTCGTCATCATTACCGGCGACTATGCTAACGAAGAAACCGTCACTACCTTGCGCCAGATCGGCGCTCTTTATCTGGAGAAGCCGTTCCGCGTGCAGGATCTCATTTCGGCTGTCGAGAAAACCATGGGGAAAGCCCGGTGAGTCCAGCGCTCGGCAAACCGCCTCTCGCGAAAGAAGACCTTCGCGTCCGTCTGCTGATCGTCGACGACGAGCAGAGCATCCGCAAGCTCTGTATGACCGTGGGCGAGGCTTTGGGTTTCATCTGTCTCGAAGCCGATAGCGGCGAATCGGCTCTCGCTCTTCTCGAGGAGCAGCCTGTCCACATGATTCTCAGCGACATGGTTATGCCTCACATGTCGGGCCTCGAATTCCTGGAAAAAGTGAAGAAGCTTGTACCGCGCACCGAAGTCGCGCTCATGACCGGACACGGCTCCATCGAAACCGCCGTGCAGTCCATGAAGCTGGGCGCTTACGATTACATCACCAAGCCGTTTTCTCCGCTCGAAGAACTCCGCCTGTTCTTGCGCCGCATGGCCGAGAAAGTCCGCCTGGTTGAGGAAAACGAATTCCTCCGCCAGCGCACCGATTCCGAAACCGCGGTCCATGGCATCATCGGTTCCTCCGCCAAGATCCAGGAAGTGCTCCGCGTCGCCTCGCGTCTCAAAGACACGCGCACCTCGGTCCTTATTTCCGGCGAAAGCGGCACCGGCAAAGAGCTCATCGCCCGCGCCATTCATTTTCGCGGCGTTTTCGCCAACCGTCCCTTCGTCGCCGTCGATTGCGGTTCGCTCGTGCCTACGCTGATCGAGAGCGAGCTCTTCGGCTATGAAAAAGGAGCCTTCACCGGCGCTCTGAAATCCAAGCAGGGACTCTTTCAATCCGCCGATACCGGCTCGGTTTTCCTGGATGAAATCGGCGAACTGCCGCTCGAGCTGCAGGCCAAGCTGTTGCGCGTGCTGCAGGAAAAAGAAGTGCGTCCCGTGGGCAGCAACCAGCGCGTTAAAGTGGACGTGCGCATCATCGCCGCCACCAACCGCGATCTCGAAGCCGCTTACAAGAACGGAACTTTCCGCAAGGATCTTTACTTCCGCCTCAACGTCGTCACCGTCCACGTTCCCGCGTTGCGCGAGCGCCGCAGCGATATCCCCATGCTGGTGAACTGGTTTTGCGAGCGTTACTCCCCCGGAACCGACCTCCACGTCTCCAACCCCGCCATGAAAGCCCTCATGAACTACGATTGGCCGGGCAACGTGCGCGAGCTGGAAAACTGCGTGGAGCGCGCCGTCGCTCTGGGCAACGGAAACGTCATCGACCTCGGCGATCTGCCGCCTTCCATCGCTGCCTTGGATTCTTCCTCATCCCGGTCGGCCTCACCCTCCGCGCCTGAGTTGGTCTCCGATCTCGCCGCCTCGGCCGCAGCGAGTTCCGGCCAGAACGTTGTCGCAGCTCCACTCTCCACCACCGATCTGGAAGACATCGAACGCGCCACCATCCAGCGCGTCTTCGAACAAGTGAAAGGCGATAAAGCCCTCGCCGGACGCATGCTCGGCATCAGCCGCGCCACGCTCTACCGCAAACTCAAACGCTACAACATCAGCGGAGCTCCGAGCCCCGGACCGTCGAGCCATACGCTGCAGTAAGAACGAGTGATCGCCTCCAGGGTCAAGGGGATTAGTAACAAGCGGACTAGATTGAGAGGACCGAAAACCGGCTGTTCGTCCAGTCCCTCTGAGTCAGGAACGTTCGCATGAGAGAACCATTGACACCCAAGCAGAAAGCGTTATGCGTCGCGGTCATATTCTGCTTGAATACTCCAATACTTATCTTCATATTTTGTTACTCGAGCCAGTTTTCTCCCCGGCAGGTCGGTGTGGCAGGATTGCTTAATCTGCTGCTGGGAGTTCCCTTGTTCGCTTTGATTACAGAGAAATGGATTCGCAAAGTTAAATGAGGAAAGGCGAAATAGTGGATATAAAAAAGGCACCCTGAGAAACTCAAGGTGCCTGTCTATCTTCCAGCCGCAACTCAGCCTCTATGCACCGGAAGGCTTCTGCTGTTCCTTCTTCTGCCGTTCCTCGTCCTGTTTTTTCTGCTCAGGCGTTTGCGGCTTGGGTTGCGGTTTTTGCGGCGGAGGCACTGGCTTCGCCGCTGCCGGAGGAGGTGTACGCTGCTGCGGACGCTCGTTTGCCGGAGGCGTCTGCGGCCTTGCAGCCGGTTCGCTCGGCTTTGGCTGGGGCCGATCAGCTTCCGGACGAGTAGGTTGAGGACGGACTGGTTCCGGACGCGCGGGCTCGGGACGAGTAGGTTCGGGCCGCGCCGGTTCGGGTCGATTGTTCGGCGGATTCATTGCCGGACGATTCGGTTGCGCAGGCGCTGGTTCCTTCGGCTGTGCGGCGGGCGCACGATTCGGTTCCGCCGGCGCGGCCGCAGCGGGATGCTCGTTCGCAGCCGGTGGATTCCCTGGCCGATTCATCGGTTGATTCGCCGCCGGGGCAGGTTGTCCGGGCCGCGCAGCGTTTCCCGGCTGGTTGGCTGGATGACCCATATTCGGCGTCGCCGCTTTGCTCGGAGGTGCTTGCTTCACCATCGGTCGCGCCGCCGCCGCGTTCGCCGGCCGCAGCGTCTGCACTTCGCTTCTCGCTAACGGTTGCCCGGGATGCGCTGCCAGAGCCTGTTGCTGTTTCGCAAACGGTACTGGCGGCGGAGGCGGCGTCTTCTTGGCCACTACCTGCCGGCTCGCGATCGCTGCCGGAGGAGCGGCCACATGACCCGCACTCGCGGCCTTCGCGCCCAGCACGCTTTCGCGCGTGGGAGCAACGGCCACGCGTCCGCTCAGTGACGCAGCCGCGATCTGCTGTGCGCTCACCGTGACCGCCACTTTCGCCACAGGTTGCGCGCTCACGAATGCGTGCTGCGGAACCACCATCACGGCGCCCTGAACGCTCCGGTTGGCGTAGGTGATGTTGGTGATATTCGTGGTGTTGTTGATGATGGTCGTGCGGTAAACGTTGGTCACCTGAGTGACGTTCACCGTGGTACTGCTGATGTTGACCCGGGTCACATACGCTTCGCTCACGTGGTACGACGGCACATAAACTTCCCGTGGACCCAGTGCAAACCATCCCACATTGCCGCCAAAGCCGCCCGGCCCTCCGCCTATGAACACAACCAGCGCGGGTGCGTAGACCGCCTGTACCGTTACCGGCCCTGCAACCCAGCCCCAGCGTCCGCCTACACTCACCCAGCGCCCGTAGTGAAACGGCGCGTAGCCCCACGAAGAGTCGTCCACCCAAGTCCAGCCCCAGGGAGCAATCCAATCCCAGTGGCCTTCGTGATAGGGCGCCCAACCGGCGTCGATTCGATTGGGGAACCAGACGTGCCCGTAGTTCGAATCATCGCGCCAGTCGCCATAGTCGTCCAGATCCTCATAGCCGACCACATTGTGCGAGAGATACTGCGCCGAACGCGAGAAGTCGTAACGGTGGTCGCGACCTTCGGACCAGGTATCGAATTCGTCGGGGCCGTAAAGCGGCTCGACGTCGGCATAGAGCGTGTCCGTTCCGCTGAACGTGCCGGTTTGTCCGCCGCGCAAATCGTAGCTCTGGCCCGCGCCAATGGCCTCGCCCTCGCCCGCGCGGACGCTGATCACCGTGTTGCTGCCATCGGCACTCGCCTGCACGCGATAGTGACCGGGCTGGGTGATCGTGAACGCCTGGTTCGGCGTATCGACCTCAAAGTCATCGTCCTCGCCCAGCCGGCGCACCGTGATGTTGATCGCGCCAGACGTAAGCTGGATTTGAACCGTATCGTCGTCGAGGTTCAGGAAGGAGAAGCCAGTATTGGGTGCCAGGCGGATCACGGCCGATCCCAGCTGCACTTCGGCGCGCGAGTCCTCATCGGTCCAGAGCTGGTCGCCCGTAGTCATAGGACGGTTAGGAACGGCTCCCACCCAGTCGCTTTCGCCGGCGGGCTGAAATGAAACCAAACCTTGCAGGTAACCGAGGCGGGCCACGCGACCGGGCGGATCATCCTGATCCTGATCTTGAGCGGCTGATCTTGCGGGTAAAACGATGGTGGCAAGAACGATCCCAAGCACAAGGCTCCACCAGCCTAACTTCAGAGTTGTTTTCATAAAAGGTATGTCTCCCAAAGCTTTCTTCGCGAGACCCGAGCCTCGCGGAATTCACGTCGACCTTTTGATGACGAAGATGGTCGCTGCGAACGGGGTTTCTCAGAGCGTGCCGGACAGCGACCTAAGAACGAGCGCCACAAACCGGCCAATGCGCTCGGCTGACACGTTGAGTAGATTGTTTCTAGGAATATAAGGATAACAGATTAGCCGGGGCGGAAGCCTTCTTCGCCCGTGGTTTTCGGCGGACGAAAATGCTTTTGACAGACCATCCCCGGACAGGCAACATGTCCTCAACCATGACAACTATGGAGACTCCGGATCGTCCGCAGCGCAGTGGAGGTGTCCCCGACACCCGCCTGTGCTCCGGACCGGTGCTAGCAATCGCCGCTGCCAGCGTGGCCCTCGGAACGCGTTTCTTCCTGATTATCTCGAAGTACTCGATCAATGTTTTCTTCTTCGATCAGTGGAGCTACCTGACCCCATTTTTTCGCCATCAGCCGAGCTTTGCCGAACTCTTCTTCTTGCAGCATGGGCCGCACCGCGAAGGCATCGGACTTTTTGCCGATAAGTTTCTCTATCCCCTCACCCACTGGAATGCACGTGTGGATTCGTTCCTCATCGGAGGGAGCATCTTTGTCGCCATGCTGCTCGCGCTGAGGCTCAAGTGCAAGCTCTATGGTGCGCTTTCGTATTCGGATCTGGCGATTCCGGTGATCTTCCTGTCCCTAGCACAATATGAGATGCTGGTCGGCGCGTCGAATCCCGCCTGCAGCGGCCTGCCGCTCGTGATGATGATGCTGTATTGCCTCGCTCTTCTCGGCCGCAACCGGCTGCTGAGATATTTATTGGTCTTGGCGCTGAATTTCCTGCTCATCTATACCGGATATGGCCTTTTCATGGGTGCCGTCACCATGGGAGTTTTCCTGCTCGAGTGCTATTGGAGCTGGCGCCACCTGACGTCCGCACCGTTCGTCCAAGCTGCAGCAGGGCTCATAGTGGCTGCAGCTTCCCTCGCGTCTTTCTTTATCCATTACACTTTTGTTCCCGGCGTGCGGTGTTTCCAGGTTCCTCAACGTCATCTCCTGCAATACGCCAGGTTCACGGGGTTAATGTTCGTGGGGTCTGTGGTTCCCAGGCCTCTTCATGTCTCTCTGGCAATGACCGCGCTGGGCGCGGCAATCCTCTTAGTTGTCGTATCCGTACTCGCCTGGCATCTGATTCACTTGCTGAAGGGTGCTGGCTCTGAGACACACCTGGTCGGGGTCGTACTCTTGAGCTATTGTCTGCTGTTCTCCGCGAGCGCTTCAGTTGGTCGCCTCTGCCTGGGCATGCAAGCGGCATTTGCCTCGCGCTACGTCACGCTGTTGATCCCGGCCTTCCTGGCCATCTACTTCTACCTGCTGTCGCAGTCGTGGCACGGCAAGCGGAATCTCGTCCTGACATTATGGGTTCTGCTGCTCGTGCCTGCCGCTGTGCGCAAACCGTGGGAGGATATCCGGTGGTATTCCAACGGCAAGCGGGACTGGGCCAACTGTTACGTGCACACGGAGAATATCCACTACTGCGACCAGACCGCCAACTTTTCGATACACCCGGATCCCGAACAGATCGGGGATTTTGGCCATGGACCTGATTTGCAACTGCAGCAGAAGCTCGATTATCTCAAGGAGCATCGGCTGAATCTGTTCTATGACCGTAGTCTCAAATGAATGTCCAGCGCGCGATTGAGATACTGTCTCAGCCTGAGACGGAGTCTCGACCACGCCCGGTGCGCAGTCTCCGCAATGCCCCTAACTCGCTGAAAAATCTAGCTCCTGAGTGCTAATCCTTCCGTTCCGGACTGTGGTAGCGCTCGTGCTTCTCTATCTGCATAACCGCGTGTTCTGGCTCCCCAAAGCTCTTCCTAACCGGGAAGAGGGGGAGCCCAACCGCACTTACAAAGTCGGGGCTGAACCAGTCCGGACTGAATCGGCAGGCTGAACGGGTAGGGAAAGGGTCAGAATCGCTTTGGGACAAACAGGCACAGGGAAGGCGCGGGCGGCACAAACCAGCACGGTCGCCGAACTGGCACGGTTTTTCCCAGAAGCCACGCCCGTACGGATTCCGGTTCAATTCACCCGGACCGGGGGCGAGACGGGCATTCCCGGCATCCAGGAGAGAACGGTCATTGAGTTCGGCACCTCTCGCGAAGTCCTGTTCTGCTGCACTGCGCCGTTAGAATTCGCCGACGTGTTGCGCCTGCGCAATTCCGACGGCTCACTCGACACGGACGCATCCGTGGTTGCCGTGCAGTACCAGCCGGGTGCGACCATCGTGGCCGCCCGCTTTCTCAACTCAGTCCCTAACTGGATCGTGAAACCATGACTCCATCAGAACCGACTTCGTCGCATCCTTCGGCACCCACTCCAGACTTTCCGGCGCTATGGTCCAGTGCACGTCGCCTTCATCCCATCTATACAGAACTGGCGCGCGAGTTCGTGATCGAACTGCCCGCCTGTTCCGATCTCGAAGCTCAAGTGGAAACGCCGGGGCGCGAATCCGTGGAACAGGCCGAGCAGTGGCTGAACGATATGGATGATCGCATCCAAGTTCACCAGTTGCGCCAGTTTCTGCAGACCAGCACGCTGGTGGATGCTGACGGCCTGGTCGTTCTGCTGCGGCACTTCCTGGCGAAGACGGCTCACACCGACGCCTCGCGCGACAAAATTGATTTCCTGCTGGTGCAATATTTCAGCCAGGGCGCGCCTACCGAACTCGACGACAACAGCGCCGATATATCTTACGTTGCGCAAGGCCTGGAGTCCGTACTCGGCCCCGTAGAACTGAAGACTCCGGTGTGGTTGAACGCTTTGGATCGCGTTCTCGAGGCCGCGCGGCGTTGCCGTTCGCTCGACGAACTGCTGCACGGCGGTGTGCTCGAGCAAGGACGCAAAGCTAAGGCGCAGGCCGGCGATCTGTTCTACCTGCCTATTGCGCTGGTGGCGTTCACTCGTTTCGGATACCTCATGCGGCGCGTCTTCTTCCGCCTCATGCTCACCGATCTCAACGACATTCTCGACGGGCTTACCGAACTGGAAGAAAAAGGAGTCGAGACCATCGACTGCCGGCGGGCCCAGTTCTCGGCGCAAGAGCCGATCGTGCGGCTGCGCATGATCTGCCAGTCGTGGAAGGTCATGTTCCAGGCTGAGTATTCTTCCGGGCAGCCGCTGCGCATGCTGGTGGACCTGCGGGCCTCGGTTGACGCCGCACTGGGCCGCGGTTCGGCGGCCGCAGATGCCGGGAAAGCCATACCACCCGCCGCTCTGAAAGCTGCCGCACCAGCTGCCGAAAAAGCCACGCCCGTCAAGACGCCAACCGCGCCGCGGGCTGCTGGCGCTGCGGCCAGCGCAAAAGGCGCGAAACCCACAACCTCGCCGAAGCCGGCTCCCGTAACACACGCGCAGCCGGAAGCCAAGTCCGCCGTGGCGAAAGCGGATGCTCCTGAATTTCAAATCTCCGCGGATGCGCCGGAGTGGAACCCGGAGCAGGATTCGCAACCGGGCAGAAAGAAATAGTTGCAGCATTTCACCCAAGGCCGCACCAGAAGGAAACCGCTGGAACAGCTGGGGCGGAGATTCCAGGGTTGTCAGGATTGAGAATAAGAGTTGAGCACTAGAGGCTCCGCGAACGATGCGGGACTTCAGACGAAGGAAGCGTGCAAGTGGAACATCCGACCGTACTGGTTATCTCCGACGACGTGGAATTTTCCCGGAGCGTCACCGCGCGCTGGCAGACGGAGCGCAACGTCCCCACGTTTACGATGCTTAGCGGAGATCTATGGCCACGCAGCGTCGATAGCTTTGAGGTCGCCATTGTGGGTCCCTTGCGCCGGGAACTGCTCTCCGTAGTACTGGAACCGCTGCACTCGACCCTGCAACCTCTGTTCTGTGTTTGCCAGGACGCCCGCACCGCACAACTGGTGCGCGAGCGTTGGCCGCGTACCTCGGTTCTGCGCTGTCACGAGAATTGGCTGGATGTCCTGATCCTGGCCGCGAGCGAAGCCGTACGCCGCGCCGCGGCCGAAGCCCGCGCGCGAGCCGCCGAACAGATGTGCTCCACCTTGGAATGCCACGCCATGCTCGGCCGCTACATGCTGGAGATGCGTCATGGCCTGAACAATGCGCTGACGTCGCTTCTGGGCAACTCCGACTTGTTGCTGATCGAGCCAGGCAGCCTGTCGGCCCAGGCGCGGGCGCAGATTGAAACCATTCGCAACATGACGCTGCGCATCCATGAGGTGCTGCAACGGTTTTCGTCGCTGGAAAAGGAAATGAACGTGGTCGCTCAGCAGGTGGAACGGGACTCGGGCAAATGCCGCGTCGCCGCTGCCGCCGCGGGCGACTGAAAATGTACCTGTCCTCCGCCACGTACTGGCGGTTGGGCAGCCTAGCATCAAGGTGACGGGCGCATTTATTCATTCTCCCCTGGCGATATGCCGATCTTAGATTTATTGGGATTTATTGGCGGGCGTACCAGGTTCACGCTGCGCTGTGGGGAAAGGCCCTATGCACAAGTTAGCCGCGACCAGCACCATCCTTGAGCACGAGCTCTCGGAACTGCGCCTGCTCGTCGAACGCCAAACGGGAGTGGTTCTGGATTGTCCCAATAGCGCTCTGGCCGCACATGTCGCGGAGTTTGTCGAGGCCCAGGATTTGGGATCGTCGACCTTGCTGCTGGAACGACTTCGTTCCTGCGAGCAGGATCCTTCCAGCCTGCCATTCTTACTCGACGGTTTGCTCAACACCAATACCGGGTTCTTCCGTCATCCCGGAGCGCTGAATGCTCTCACACGGCAGGTGTTGCCTCAGCTCTGCGCTCGCAAGTCCGCAGACGGTCCCAGCCCGGTCCGCATCTGGAGCGCGGGCTGCGGCACCGGAGAAGAAACCTATTCCATCGCCATGGCGGTCTGCGATGCGATGACCCCCGCCAATGTGGGTGCTGCGATCAGCGGCAACGGTTCCGGCAATGGCAACGGAAATGGAAACGCCAAAGCAGCCGCGCGCAGCGGAGGCATCGCCGACAATTTGCAGAGCTTAGCGGCGCAACCCGCCCATCTCAATTCGGGATGTTCGATTCACATCGTAGGCAGCGACTTGCTGCCGTGCAATATCGAAGTCGCGGACCGCGGCGTGTATCTGCAGTCCTCATTGGACGGCCTGCCCCCAGCGACGATCCGCAACTATTTTTCGAAGATCGGTTCGCCAGTGATTGTCCCCACTGAAGCTCTCGTCGATACTCAAGACGAAACTCGGAACGAGACTAGAAATGGCACGAAGAACGGCAGTTCCAACGGATCGCAGAGTGCGTCCAACGGCGCGCATCTGCTGGTGAAACCCCGCCTGCGCAGCCTGGTTACTTTCAACTGCATGAACCTGGCACGGCCCGGCTACATCGGACGATTCGACTGCATCTTCTGTATGGACGTGATGCCCCACTTCTCCCGCGCCCAGCGCATCGCCCTGCTCGAGCGCCTGCATCTCTACCTCGAGCCCGGCGGATACCTTTTCCTGAGCCAGGGCGAAAAGCTGGTTACTTCGAACCTGAATTTCCGCTCCGAAACCTTCGACGGTTATACGTTTCACCGCAAGCCGCTGGCGGCAAGTGCGGCGTACGGGCGGTAGCATCAACAATGCGGGTTGCTGTTTGGGACGGCACGGGATAGACTAAACTAAGTTAGTTTAGTCTATAGGCGACCCATGAAAACAGTTAATATTCACGAAGCCAAGACCCAACTCTCCAAGCTTGTCGAAGAAGCGTTCGAAGGAGAGCCTTTTGTGATTGCGAAGGCTGGCAGGCCGATGGTGAAAGTCACAGCCCTGGGCGCTCCCGTGGGAAAAGAAGTTAAGCGCCTTGGCTTCATGGCTGGGCAAATCTCGGTGCCAGATGACTTCGACCGTATGGGTCAAGAAGAAATTGAGCGCATCTTCACGGGCGGAAAATGAAGCTTCTGCTCGATACCCATCTGCTTCTATGGGCCGCGGGGAAACCAAATCGGCTCTCCGCGACAGCCAGAAGATTGATCGACAGCACGGTGAATGAGCTTCTATTCAGCGCCGCTAGCGTGTGGGAAGTGGCGATCAAGCGCGGACTCGGTCGCAGCGACTTCCAAGCCGATCCGCGGCTGCTCCGCCGCGGGCTGCTGGACAATGGATATACCGAGTTGCCGATTCTCAGCGACCACGTAGTCGCCATCGAGAGTCTGCCGCCGATCCACAAAGACCCATTCGACCGGTTGCTAGTCGCGCAAGCTACTGTGGAGGGAATCACACTTCTCACGGCCGACTCGATCGTGGCGGAATATCCGGGACCGGTGCGATTTGTCTGATATTGGGTTTACTTAAATTTGTCTATATTGTCTAGTTTATCTATAATGGACAAATGAAGGTCGTCACCTCCACTGATGCAAAGCAGCGCTTCGGAAGCATCGCCGAATCAGCCCTGCGTGAACCCGTTCTCGTTCGAAAGCAAAATCGCGACTTCGTCGTAATTATGTCCGCGGAGGAGTATCAGCGCATTCGGAAATCCAACGTCGCTGAACTACTGCGGACCATGGACCGCATCAGCGCACAGGCCGACGCCAACGGAATGACCGAGGAAATTCTCGCTGACATTCTGAAAGACTGATGCGCTGCGTCGTCGACACCAATGTGATCGTCAGTGCCTCCGTATTTGCACTTTCCGTCCCGCGCCAGGCTGTGGAGAACGTTCTGCGCAACGGCATCCTGCTTTTTTCCGATTTCACGATGGATGAACTGAAGAGCGTTCTGTTCCGCTCAAAGTTTGATCGGTATGTAAGCCGAGAGGAGCGCGCGCTTTTCCTCGCGCAACTTAGCGCCGCGGCCGAATTCGTCGAGATCATTCAACTCGTCCGCAAATGCCGCGACCCGAAAGACGACAAGTACCTGGAGGTCGCGCTGAACGGCAGGGCTGACGTGATCATCACCGGAGATACGGATTTGCGGTCGCTGCATCCATGGCGGGAGATTCAGATTCTGTCGCCAGCAGCCTATTTGAAACGCGCCTCATGAGCGCGCGAACGTAAGAGGATAGAATGTTGGAAGGCTATGATGATCAACTGGCAAGTTCTACTCACCACTCTTGGCGGTGGCACGGCGTTTTTGGCGGTGGCCGCGTGGTTGATTAGGACCGCATTGGATCAGGCATTAACGAGAGACGCGGAGGCGTTTAAAGCGCGATTGAAGGCTGACGCGGACGTTGAGACCGAAAAACTGAAATCGTCCTTACAAATGATCGCATTTGAGCACCAGATACGGTTCTCGAACCTTCACGCGAAACGCGCAGAGGTGATCGCAGACATTTACTCGCAAATGGTCGAGGTAGAACAACACGGGAAAAGGTTTGTCTATGTGGAGGTGTTCAACCAAACACGGCAGCAGGCCTATTCCGAAACGATGAACAGGCTTGTCGATTTTTTCTTTTTCCTCGAAAAGCGCCGGATCTACCTACCCGAGAATATTTGCAACCTAATGCAGAATTTTGTGGACACGATTAGAAAGCATGTAATTCGCACAAACATTTATGAACCCATTGAACAACCTCTCAATGAGAAGATTCTTGAAGAAAAGATTAAAGTGATCCAAGAAGTCAACGAAGCATTCGAAGGGTCGATTCCAGCGGCGAGAACCGAACTAGAGAAAGAGTTTCGGCGCCTGCTGGGAGCGGAACACGTAGCAAAAGTCCCGGCGTCGGAGAACTAGAGCCTCTACGCGAACAAAAACTCCTTCGTCCGCAACTCCTTGATTGTGTCCCTCAGCTTCGCCGCCTTCTCAAACTCAAACCGCTTCGCCGCCTCGCGCATGTCGCTTTCGAGCTTGACGACATACGCATCTAACTCCGGCTGCGACTTAAATTCCGGCATGCCTTCGGCTTCGCCGCCGGTCAGGTCGGTGTAATCGGCGGCGACGATTCCGGCCAGGGTCATGTCCAGCGGACGGACGATCGATTCCGGCGTAATTCCGTTTTCCTCGTTGTATGCCGTCTGAATGGCCCGCCGCCGTAGAGTTTCATCCATGGCGCGCTTCATCGAATCCGTCATGCGGTCGGCGTAGAGAATGGCGCGGCCGTGCAGATGCCGGGCGCAGCGTCCGATGGTTTGGATTAACGAGCCCCACGACCGCAGGAAGCCTTCTTTATCGGCATCGAGAATCGCGACGAGCGAAACTTCCGGCAGGTCGAGACCCTCACGCAGAAGATTGATGCCAATCAATACATCGAACTCGCCCTTGCGCAGGTCGCGTAGGATCTTAACCCGCTCCAGGGTTTCGATCTCCGAGTGCATGTAGCGGCACTTCACACCCACTTCGGCGTAATACTCGGCCAAGTCTTCGGACATGCGCTTGGTTAGCGTGGTTACCAGGATTCGCTCGCCCTTTTCCACGCGGGCGCGAATCTCATGCAGCAGGTCGTCAATCTGCCCCTTCACCGGACGCACCTCAACCTCCGGATCGATCAACCCCGTCGGCCGGATAATCTGCTCCACCACCACGCCTGCCGATTTCGTCAGCTCATACGGCCCCGGCGTCGCTGAAACATAAACCAGCTGATTGGTGCGATGCTCAAACTCCTCGAACGTCAGCGGACGGTTATCCAGCGCCGACGGCATCCGGAAGCCATATTCCACCAGCGTTTCCTTGCGCGAACGGTCGCCGGCATACATGCCGCGCAACTGCGGAACGGTCTGGTGAGACTCGTCGATGAACATCAGGAAATCGCGGGGGAAATAATCCAGCAGCGTGGGCGGCGGCTCACCCGGCATGCGTCCCGTAAAATGCCGCGAATAATTCTCGATGCCGTGGCAGTAGCCCATCACCTTGATCATTTCCAAGTCGAACTTCACCCGCTGATGAATTCGCTGCGACTCGACCACTCGCCCTTGCTTCTCCAATTCCACTTCCCACCACGCCAGCTCTTTCTTGATCGACTCCACTGCCGACGCCCGGGTCTCATCCTTCATCACATAATGCGTCTTGGGATAGATCGGCAGCCGCATGTACTTCTGCTTCACCGTGCCGAACAGCGGATCGACTTGCGCCAGCGACTCTACCTGATCCCCCCAAAGCTCGATGCGATAAGCCATGTCGTCATAAGTAGGGAAGACTTCGATCACGTCGCCGCGCACGCGAAACGTGCCGCGCTTGAACTCGCCATTAGTGCGTTCGTAGAGAATGTCGACCAGCTTGCGCGTGATGTCCTCGCGAGTAATCTTCTGGCCTTTTTCCAGAAACAGCATCATGCCGTAGTAGGCCTCAGGCGATCCCAGGCCATAAATGCAGCTCACCGAAGCCACAATCAGCGCGTCGCGCCGTTCGAACAAAGACTTGGTCGCCGAAAGACGCAGCTTGTCGAGTTCGTCGTTGATGGTCGCTTCCTTCTCGATGAACAGGTCGGCGGCCGGAACGTAAGCTTCGGGCTGGTAATAGTCGTAATAAGAAACAAAATACTCAACAGCATTGTGAGGGAAGAAATTCTTGAACTCATGATAAAGCTGCGCAGCCAGCGTTTTGTTATGCGCCATCACCAGCGCGGGACGGTTCACCGCCTCGATCACCTTGGCCATCGTATAAGTCTTGCCGGACCCCGTAACTCCCAGCAAAACCTGATGCTGCTCGCGGTCGTACACGCCGCGCAGCAACGCCTCGATCGCGCGGCCTTGATCGCCTTGCGGTTTGTAATCGGAAACGAGTTTGAAATCCATGGAAGAAGCTCTTAGCTGTTAGCTCTTAGTCTTTAGCTACTGTCCTATGTGGGACAGCCGCCCTCGGCCGTCCACGCCGAGCTAAGCTCGGCTCAGCTTTCTCAGCAGCTAGACGCTGCCTGCACAGAAGGCGATTTCGCTGAGTGAGAATCTTTCTATTATAACGTGGGGAAAAGCTCCATCTGCAGTTCGGTTACAGCTCCGCCAGCACCCGGTGCACGAGAGAAATAGCGATCGAGCCTTCGCCCACCGCGGAAGCCACGCGCTTCACATTTCCGGCGCGGACATCCCCGACTGCGAATACGCCGGGCAGGCTCGTCTCCAGCATCTGCGGGACTCGTTCCAGCGGCCAGTGGTAGTCGTGCAAAACCGGATCCAGATCGCGTCCGGTCAGAATGAAGCCTTTGTTGTCCATCGCCACGCAGCCGTTCAGCCACTCGGTTCGGGGCGCGCCTCCGGTCATGATGAAAACGTGGCGGATGTCGTGGGTTGAAGTCTCACCCGTGTTTTTATTCTGCCAGGTGACGCGCTCGAGTTGAGCATCGCCGTCAAGCGCGACAATCTCCGTGCAGTAGTGCATTTCGATTTTGGAGTTTTCTTCGATGCGCTGAATGAGATAGCGCGACATGGTATCCGACAACTGGCTTGACCTTACCAGCATGTGCACCTTGCCCGCCGTCTGCGACAAATAAACCGCCGCCTGTCCCGCCGAGTTTCCGCCTCCCACTACGATCGCATCCTCATTGCCGCACAACTGGGCTTCAATGAACGTCGCTCCGTAATAAATGCCCTGGCCCTCGAACTTCGCGAGGTTTTCGATGTTCGGCTTGTTGTATTGGGCGCCGCTGGCGATCACAACGGCACGGGCGCGAATGGTTTGGCCGCAGCTCACGCTCAGCTCGTAAGGGCGCCGCTCGCAGTTCAATTTGGTCACGCTGTTGGCAATCAGCATCTTGGCGCCAAACTTTTGTGCCTGCGCGGTCGCACGGCCCGCCAGCTCCAGCCCGGAAACTCCGGTGGGGAAGCCGAGATAGTTTTCGATCCTGGAACTTGAGCCCGCCTGCCCGCCGGGAGATTCGGTTTCGATCATCAACACATCCAGACCCTCCGACGCGCCGTACACGGCCGCCGCCAGGCCGGAGGGTCCGGCTCCCACGATTACCAGATCGCGAACTTCAGTCGCGGTGATGTTGGCGTTCAGGCCCAGGCACTTGGCCAACTCGTGAGTCGAGGGATTGCGCAGCACGGTCTCCCCGTTGCAGATCACCACGGGAATTTCGGCCATGGTTACGGAAAACCGGTCTAGTAGATCCTGCGCTCCCAGGTCGGCGTCGAGGTCGATGTAGGCGTGGGGATGCCCGTTGCGGCTGAGAAACTCGCGCAGTCGCAAGGTGTTGGCCGAATGCCGCGAGCCCAGCAGAACCACGTTGCCCTGGCCGTAAGAAATCAGCAACAAGCGCCGCAGAATGAAGGCGCGCATAAAAATCTCGCTCAGGTCCGCGTCCCGCGCCACCAGGCTCTTAAAACTTTCCGGACCGAGTTCCAGAAACTCCCCGGGTTCGGTCACGCGTCCCCGCACCAGCGCCCCGCGGCGCGAGATCATGGTCATTTCGCCGGTGAATCCTCCCGCCTGGTGGGTCACGATCAAGCGTTCGCCGTTCAGGCTGGGCTGCACAATCTCCATGCCTCCCGAAAGCAGCACGAAGAACGGTACGCTCACGTCGCCCGGCTCAAACAGAATCTCTCCCGCTTGCATCTGGCGCACCTTGCCGAAGGCACGGATGCGATGGATATGCTCCGGCGTAAGGGCGGGAAAAGCGTGGACGCGATCAATCGGTCCTGATGAGAGGGCTGGGCGAAGGTCAGTGGCCGCGGGTAAACCTATGGGCGAAGCTGGAATGGAGTCGACGGGAGAAGACATGATTCACCTGCAAGAAAGCTGAGTATACACAGCCGCGGCCGCACACGGCTGTGGAACTGGTTGGATGATGCAAACCTGCTCCAGGCTGCAAGACCTTTGCCTACGGTTTCACTTCGCCCACGCTTACAATCCTCGCCGTGGCGCGAAACTTCTTGTAATCGCGGAAGGTCTGCTCCACGTTCACGTCAAAGTTCTTGAGCAGGGCGAGACGCACATCGATCTTTGCCGCGACATGGAGCGGCAACCACACCTCGTCGTTCACCCGCGTCTGCTCGAGCGTGAAGCGTGAACCCCGATGAAAGCGTGCCAGGAACAGTCCCCAGGAAATCGTGTCCAGGCATTCTACGTCCATTTTGGCCAGTTGCAGATCGCCCTTGTCGATCCAGACGCGCCCGCGGAGCTTTGACAGGAACTTGGATTCTTTCATGTGCGGCTCAAAGCCCGGACGCGGCTCGCCATCGATCACCCAAGCCTCGCGCTCGCCCACCGATTCCGTCCCCACCAACTTGAAGTTGTAGGCATCGGCGATCTCCCGCACGAACTGGCGTCCCTCTTCGCGATCCTTTTCCTCTTTTTGCTCGCGCTTCTTGCGATCGTCTTCCGACTCGTTCTTGCGCTTGTCGACGATCTTCTGGATCTTTTCTTCTTCCCTAGCCGCGTCTTTGGCGTCGAGCGCCTTGTCGTCCTTCTCGATCAGCCGCTGTACCTGCTCGCCGTAGATCTCCATCACTTCGTAGGTCTTTACTTCAGTGGATTTCACCTGCCCCTTGCCGTCGAGCTTGTGCTCCTCGTCGCGCTCAATGTAGGTGTAGTCGCGAAGCCGCTTGTCGTTCTCGATGTCCTTGTCGGCGACCACACGAAGCAGTTGCTGCATCTGCTGCTGCGAGAGTTTGCCGTTGGCATCGGGAGTTAGGTCGGGCGGGAGTGCGGCGGGCGCTGTGACGGTTTGGCCCTGCTGCCCGAGGACCGGCATGCCAGCAAGCAGAACCCCGAGCAATAGGAGCAGAGCGAGACCCGGCATTCGCATGATCGACATTACGTTCTTAGAGGGCAAGGAGTTCCATCAGGATGCATGACGGCGAAAGGTAAAAGGCCAACGACTAACGACCGTCCTTATACGCCTTGCCCAGGCACTCCGCCTGAAATAGCCGCTCATCCACTCGATGCAGGCGCTTGGCCATGTTGGGCGTGATCAGCGGGTAATGCTTGATATCGAACAAGTGATACACGATGAACCACACGGGCTGGTCCGTGGTCATCCAGTTCTGGCGGTCGAAGCGCTTCAGGTTGACGGGGACCGAGAATCGCCGCAACGTGCGCTCATGCCGCAGGTTGAAATACCCGTTGAAGTAAGTTAGGGCCAGCTCGCGCAGGGTGCGATGGATGGGCTCGCGCCAGCGGCATCCCGTGTAGTTCGATTTGGCCACGGCGCCCCAGCATCCGTTCTCGCGAAAAATCGCGATGACGTGGTCGGTGTCGTGCTCGGCTTCAAAATCCAGCAGCAGCGGAGGATATCCGTTGGCGCGCAGCGCCGCCGCCGCAAAGATGGCGCCTTCCAGGCAGTGCGCCGTCTGCTCGGCCAGCACACGCCGGGGCGACCATGCCGTATCGGCCAGGTGATACGGAGCATCGTCGAGAAACTTCTGGATGCCGTGGGGATCTTTCATGCCGCGCAGCTTGCGCAGCTCCGAAGCAGTGAAACCACCCGTTGAATCGCTCATCGTCGCATGAGTTTACATGAGAAATCAGTACCGAGTACCGAGTTGCAAGTCTCGCTTTTGACCTTACTTGGCACTTGGTACCAGGTACCCGGTACTGTTAAGCGAATACCTCGGCCAGTTCCTGAGGTGTATCTACGAGCACGTCCGGTGGACACTCCTCGAGCGTGTGCGGAGCGAATCCGTAACTCACGCCCACGGTCCACAAGCCGGCGTTTTGTCCAGTTTCAACATCGACGTGAGAATCGCCAACGATTGCAGCCTCTTCGGGCCGCACGCCAGCTTCGTCCAGCAGCTTACGCGCGCCTTCAGGATCGGGCTTCTTGGTGGCAAAGCTGTTCCCGCCATAGATCTTCGCGAAGAATGGACCCAGTCCCAAAGCGTCGACGATCGCGCGCGAGGGGACGACGGGCTTATTGGTGAGCACGGCCATCTGCCGCGCAACGCCGTTGGATGCACTTTGAACGGACTCGAGTGCTTCCTTCACCCCTGCGTACACCGTGGTGTGGTCGAGCTTGTGTTCGCGGTAGTAAGAAAGAAAAAACTGCAGGCCCTGCCGCACAATCGCCTCGTCCACCGCCTCGCCGCCAAGCGCACGTTGAATCAGGATGGGCGCGCCGTCGCCCACGTAGCTGGCGATGACGTCGTCGGGCAACTCGGTGCGGCCGATGTGACGCAGCGCAGCGTTCACGGAATGCACCAGATCGAGGCGCGAGTCAATCAGCGTGCCGTCGAGATCGAAGATCACCAGCTTGATCGTATGCGGGTCGAAGGCGCGGCGGGTATGGATCATCCACTCTCAGGATAAATGATCGGAACCCCGCAGAGACGTTACTTGCAACGGCTCGACACGGCTGAGTGCTCTGCTGCCGTAGCCGCGCCCGTATAATTCCGCCATGGCCAAGAGCTGGAAGACGCGCTTGATTCATTCCGATGTGCAGGTTCCAGAGGGTTACCGGTCGCTGGCGAGTCCGGTTTACCGCGGCTCGACCACGTTATTTCCCGACGCCGCTTCGGTCGACGACAGTTGGGATCAACACGAGGGGGGCTACACCTATGGCCTGTACGGTACTCCCACCACGCTCGAACTCGGGGCAAAGATTTGCGAACTGGAAAAAGGTTACCGGACCATCGTCACCCCCGGCGGACAGGGCGCGATTGCTCTGATCAACCTGGCGCTCCTGAAGAGCGGCGATCATATTCTGATTCCGGAGAGCGTCTACACTCCGAACCGAAAGCTGGCTTATCACGTCCTGCGGCGGTTTGGCGTGGAGGCGAGCTTTTATCCCCCTGAAATCGGCGGCGGAATCAAGGACCTGCTGCGCCAGAACACGCGGCTGGTCTGGTGCGAGAGCCCGGGCTCGATCACCATGGAAGTGCAGGATGTGCCAGCGATCGCCGAAGCATCCCGTGCGCACGGAGTGCTGGTGGCGCTGGATAACACCTGGTCCGCAGGAGTGTATTTCGACGCATTCGCGCACGGTGTCGATATCACGATGCAAGCGCTTACGAAATATGTGGGCGGTCATAGCGACCTGCTGCTGGGTTCGGTAACGGTGAAAGAGAGAACGCTGCATCAGCAACTGGGCGCGACCCATCAACTCCTGGGCTGCGCAGCTTCACCGGACGATTGCAGCCTGGCCTTGCGCGGCATGCGGACCATGGCGGTACGCTTGAAACACATCGAGGTCTCGGCCCTGCGGATTGCTCGTTGGCTGGCCGCGCGTCCGGAGATTGAGCGGGTGCTGCATCCCGCGCTCGAAGGCTCCCCGGGACATGAACTCTGGCAGCGCGACTTCACCGGATCGGCAGGCGTTTTTTCCATCGTCTTTAAACCGGAGGCTTCGAAGGCTCAGGTGCTGCAATTTGTGGACAAGTTGGAGCTGTTCGAGATCGGCTATAGCTGGGGAGGCGTGACCAGTCTCGCCGTGGCCTATGACTTCCACGCATCCAAGGGACGGCCGAATTATGGACACCGTATCGTGCGGCTGAACATCGGACTCGAAGACACCGAGGACTTGCTCGAAGATCTGGAGCGCTGCCTGGGAAGCCTCTAAGACATCGGTACTGGTGCAGGAGGAATGCACTCCTCTATCCGGTGACCAAAGTTCCCGCACTGCCCTCGGCAGGAACTTGCATGTTTTCCAATCCTCGATTCCCATTTACAATGCAACCTGCCTATCACTACGGGCACCGTACTTTGTAGGCTGGGGAAGTTCATCGAGCACTTAATCAGGGAACCGGATGGCGACGACAAAAACCGACCCCAAGCTGCCCTTTGCAGGCAGCGGCAGCAAGAAGTCCCAGACCTACGAGGGACTCACGCGCGAGCAGTTGATCGAAGCCTACCGCATCATGTATACCTCCCGGCGCATCGACGACCGGGAAATCCTGCTCAAGCGGCAGCAGAAGATCTTCTTCCAGATGTCGGGCGCGGGGCATGAAGCCATCGGCATGGCTGCCGGGATGGCGCTGAAGCCGGGCTACGACTGGTTCTACCCTTATTATCGCGACCGCGCGTTGTGCCTGGCCCTGGGGGTCAAGCCCCTGGAGATGTTTCTGCAAGCGGTGGGAGCGGCCGACGATCCCAGTTCCGGCGGACGCCAGATGCCTTCGCACTGGGGCTACAAACGGTTGAACATTGTGACTCAATCGTCCCCGACCGGGTCGCAGATCCTGCAGGCAGTGGGATGCGCCGAAGCCGGACGCTATTTTGCGCAGCGTCCCCGAGCGGCAGAGATCCCAGAAGCGAGTAACCGGCCTGACTATCGCCAGTTCAAACAGGTCACTTTCCGCGGTGACGAAGTCTCCTACGTTTCTCTCGGAGATGGAACCACCAGCGAAGGCGAGTTCTGGGAGGCGATGAACGCCACCGCTCTCAACAAGCTGCCCGTGATTTTCTGTGTGCAGGATAACGGCTACGCGATCTCGGTGCCGGTGGAAATACAGACTGCCGGTGGCAGTATTTCGCGGCTGGTCTCGGGCTTCCCGAATTTCCATTTTGAAGAAATCGATGGCACCGATCCGGTGGCAAGTTGCGCCGCGTTTCAGCGTGCTGTGAGCTATTGCCGCGAAGGTCATGGGCCGGCGTTTGTGCATGCCCACGTGATCCGTCCCTATTCGCATTCGCTCTCCGACGATGAACGCTTGTACCGTCCGGACGCCGAGCGGGAACGCGATGCGGCCCGCGATCCGGTTTCCCGTACCCAGATGTTCCTGCTGCGCGAGGGAATTCTCGACGAGAAGGGCATCAACGAACTGGAAAAGAAGGTCGAGGAGGAACTGCAGGTTGCCGTGGACCTGGCTCTGGAGGCCTTGCCTTCCGCGCCTGAGAGCGTGCTGCAGTATGTGTATTCGCCGGACATTGATCCAACGTCTTCCGCGTTCGACACTCAGCCTGTAGTCGGACCTGATACCAGCGATGGCAAGAAACCGGTGGCGAAAACCATGGCCGACTTGATCAATACCACGCTGCGCGACGAGATGAGGCGCGACGAACGCATGGTGATCTTCGGCGAAGACGTGGCCGATTGCAGTCGCGAGGAGTACCTGAAGCGCAAGCTGGTGAAAGGCAAGGGCGGAGTCTTCAAGCTGACGTTCGGATTGCAGAACGAGTTTGGCACCGACCGCGTATTCAATTCGCCTCTCGCCGAGGCTGCCATCGTGGGCCGCGCCACGGGCATGGCTACGCGCGGGCTAAAGCCGGTGGTGGAGATTCAGTTCTTCGACTACATCTGGCCCGCCATGATGCAGATTCGCGATGAGCTCTCGGTGATCCGCTGGCGCTCGAACAATGTGTTCTCCTGTCCGGTGGTGATTCGAGTGGCCATCGGCGGCTATCTCACCGGCGGTGCGATTTACCATTCGCAGTGCGGAGAGAGCGTATTCACGCATATTCCGGGACTGCGCGTGGTGTTTCCGTCAAATGCGCTGGATGCGGCAGGACTCTTGCGCACCGCGATTCGCTGCGACGACCCTGTCTTGTTCCTGGAACACAAGCGGTTGTACCGCGAGACTTACGGACGTGCGCCTTATCCCGGACCGGATTACATGATTCCGTTTGGCAAGGCCAGAATCGTGCATCCCGGGACGGACTTAACCGTGATCACTTACGGCGCGGTGGTGCCGCGGGCGCTGCAAGCGGCGCAGAAGCTCGAGCGCGAGCACGGCGTGAAAGTGGAGTTGATCGATCTGCGCTGCCTGAATCCGTTTGACTGGGAGACGATTGCCGCATCGGTCGGGAAAACAAACCGCGCGCTCGTCGCCTATGAAGATACCTTGAGCTGGGGCTATGGAGCGGAGATCGCGGCACGCATTGCGGATCAACTCTTCGACCACCTGGATGCGCCCGTGCGCCGCGTTGCCGCGGCTGACACATTTGTGGCCTACCAGCCGATCCTCGAAGATGCCATCCTGCCCCAGGCCAACGATCTTTTCCGCGCGATGAAAGAGCTGGCGGAATACTAGGACCAGCGGCAAGTGGCCGGTCCTCGGTGAAACCCTCGGCGCACTGCGGCTTTCCGGCTAGAGCCTTACCTCTCTGAGAGTTCCTTCCACCATTGACCGCACCTTCGCCATCCCCCTACAATCGGACGCCGCTTTCGGGGGAATCCAATGACGCCGCTTCGTCGCAACGCTTACATCCATGAGCTGGCCGGAACTGCCAGCCTGATCCTCATCTGCCTTCTTTCCACTGCCTTTACAGCTGTGGCGCAGACATCCGTCACCACCTACCACAACGACAATTACCGCACGGGTTGGAATTCGAGCGAAACCGTGCTTACGCCGGCCAACGTAAATGCTTCCAGTTTCGGGTTGCTGACCCGGGTGAAGCTAGACGACCAGGTGGACGCGCAACCGCTCCTGGTGCCCAATGTGAACATCACAGCGGGCGGTCACCAGGGGACGCATAGTGTAGTGTATGTGGTCACGGAAAACGATACGGTCTACGCCATCGACGCCAGCGCCGGCACCGTGCTGCTCAGTCAGAATCTCGGCAAACCCGTGCAGTGGCCGCTGGGCTGCAACAACAACGGCCCGAATGTCGGCATCACCTCGACTCCGGTGATCGATACCAGCAGCAACACCCTGTACCTGATCGCCTACACGCAGGACAGCGGCGGCCCCGCCTACCGGCTCCACGCGCTCGATCTGGGGAGCCTGACGGACAAGATGACCCCGGCGGTTGTGACCGCATCGCATACGCTTGCCGATGGAACCAGCTTCGTTTTCAACGCCACCTACCAGCGCCAACGTCCCGGCCTGCTGGAGGCAAATGGCAACATCTACGCCGGATTCGGCAGCTTCTGCGACTATGGCGCCAACCTCTCGCGGGGCTGGTTGCTGGGCTGGAATGCGTCGTCGCTCGCGCCGCTTTCGGCCAACCAGGTCAACGATACGCAAGCCACTTCTCCCAACAGCTTCTTCCTTTCGTCGATCTGGATGTCGGGATACGCGCCCGCGGCTGACGACTCCGGCAACGTGGTATTCGTCACCGGAAACTCCGACCCCTCGGGAACCACCTACGACGGAGTCACCAACATTCAGGAGAGCGTGATTAAGGTGTCGGCGAACCTGACCAATGTGGTGGACCTCTTCACGCCCTCGGACCAGGGCGACCTCGATCAATGGGACTCGGATTTTGGCTCTGGCGGCGTGCTGGTGCTGCCGGATCAGCCCGGATCGACGCCGCACCTCGCGGTGGCGGCGGGCAAAGACAGCAACATGTACTTCATGAATGAGGACCATCTGGGCGGATATTCCACGACCAAGAACAATGTCCTCGGAACCTACGCAATCGCCGGCGGTTGCTGGTGCGGAGAGTCCTACTTTGTGGATCCGAAAGACGGCGCGGCCCGCGTGGTGAGCAGTGGCGGCAACCGGGTTCAGGTGTGGAGGCTGCAAACCTCGCCCACCCCGCAGTTAAAAGAAGTGGCTCAAGCGTCGGTCTCTAGCGGGCAGAATGGTGGGTTCTTTACCAGCGTGTCGTCCAATGGGAACGCCTCTCCGATCATCTGGGCGCTGTCGCGGCCGACATCGCAACAGACCGGCATAGGACTTTACGCTTTCAACCCGGAGACGAGTGGAGGCAGAATGAGCCTACTCTTCAAGAGCCCCGCCGGCCCCTGGCCCAACCAGGGTGGCGACTCAAACCAGGTTCCGATGGTGGCCAACGGTAAGGTGTATGTCGCCAGCTACAAGGAGTTGCAGATTTACGGGCTGACAGCGCAGGCGTTGAAGAAGCCGGCAAAGTAGCTGGCTTTGAACGGGGCGCGAAGCGCGGGCGAGGCCAAAGAGATGGGGACCGGTTTATACTCGGGCCGAGGTACCGGCTAGCCCGATCTTCGTATTGCTCTTATACACTTGAAATACGGGCATTGCAGCCGGTTTTTCCGTCATGCTCGCCACGTTGCGAAGGATCGTTCCTAATCTCCATTACGCTGGCACAGTTCTTCTCGCAATCCTGGCAGTTCCCGCGATTCAACATCTCCACTTACCCGCGCATCTCGACTGGCGCGGCAACTTAGTCTTTTACTGGGTGACTCTCGGATCCGGATCGCTGCTGTATGCGATGGTGTTTTGCGGATTGGCTTTCCCGCTCCGCCAGAGTCTTGGGCCCTTTTGGGAGCGTTACAGAAAAGAAAAGCTGCGGATCCTTTTCGCGTTGGCTTTCCTGGTCTTGTTGTGTCGCGTGCTTCCGTTCACAACCGCAATTCTGTCCGCCGCCAAAGCTTTGTTCGTGATCGAATTGGCGGAAAGAAGCAAGTCGGAAGCGGGTTCGTTTCCCGGGAAAGCGATGACCGTATTCGCTCCCGCAGCCTACATGTTCGCCGGTCTCACCCTGGTGATTATTTACAATGACATCATTGTTGCCGACAGGTTTCCGCTTTCCTACGACGCTTTCCTGAGCCGGGTCGACGCCCGCATTTTGTGGGGACGAAGTATTTCGTCGATCGCCCATGCGATGTGGACGATTCTGCCGGCCAGATTGCTGACCTTCCTGGATTTTGCTTACTTTCAGATGTTTGCTGTCGTGGGAGCCGGCCTTTTGATGAGCTCCTACGGTTCGTACAGGCGGGGCATGCAATTCGCGGGGACGTGCCTGACCGCCTACTATCTGGCACTGCTGATTTTTTACGTTTGGCCCACGTATGGTCCTTATGTTTTCTGCAGCACACATGCGGCACAATTCCCCGCTTATCTCACGGCGTATCGTTTTCAGACGTCTGGAATGCAAAGTCTCCAAGCCGTATCGCAGCACAAGATCCGGTACCTCGCGAGCGGGTATTACATTGCCTTTCCGGCTTTGCACGTTGGACTACCTGTTATCGCGATGTGGTTCATGCGGCGCTGGCGCACTCTGTTCTGGTTTCTAGCCGCCTATAACTGCGTTGTGGTCTTCGCGATTGTGACCTTGGAATGGCATTACGCGATCGATTTGTTTGGAGGAGCTGCCGTGGGAGCCCTCGCTCTGGCAATGGTGGGTTGGGGCGCAAGCCCACCTCAAGGATGCCCTGCGAACGACTTTCTTCCAGAGCATCCATAACTGAAGCCGAGCCCTTCCGAGCTTTCGTGGTTACGAAGGCTTTCCGCGCAAGACGCTTCTCGTTGATCGTTCCCCTTTGCGATGCTAGGCTCGAAGCAGTGGGCTCCGCATCCATCAATTCCATGAATCCTGGCCGATCTCCGCGCGGCGCGATGGCTTGGCTGCAATCGGGATCGGCGGAGGTGTGGCTCAAGTTCTTGCTGGCGCTGGTGGGATTAGGAATGGCTTTCGGCGCGGCGCTGTTTTCCACGGCGGCGGGCGAGGCGGGACATCTTTGGGCGTCGGTGATTCTGGCGTCGGTGGCGCTGCTAATGGCGGCGTTCGTGGGGCTGGTTACGGTGCCGTATCTGGCGCAGCGGGTGGCGTTGGAGCGGCTGCGGCAGACGTTTCACTACGAAGCTACCAGGGCGGGCGTGGTCTATGTGCTGGTCACACTGGTGATCGGCATTGCGGCGCTGAACACGGGGAACAATCTGCTGTACATTGTGGTGGCGGCGATGCTGGCGGCGATGCTGGTGTCGGGAGTGGTTTCCGCAATGGTGTTGCGCGGGCTGGAGCTGGAGGTGCGGCTGCCCGAGCATGTGTTTGCCGGGCGCCCGGTAGTGGGACGAATCGTGCTGCGCAATCCGCGACGTTTCCTGCCCTCGTTTTCGATTCGCGTGGTGCCCGCACGCAAGATAAAGAAAGCCCGCAAGCAATGGCGGTGGGAACGAACGACGTTTGTTTTCCCGCTGAACCGGCCTGCCGGAAATCAGTGGCTGCGGCTGCGCGATTGGCGGGTGCGTCGAGTGGAAGTGGCGCCGACTGCGCCGGGAATTTTCGAGGGGATGGTCTACTTCCCATATTTACCGCCGAAGGCGGAGTTGTCGGCGGACCTTGAGTTGTGTTTCGAGCGCCGGGGGCGCTATCGCGAATCGAGTTTTGGCGTGGCCACGCGGTTTCCGTTCGCCTTCCTGACCAAGACGCGGGATGTCGCCCTGGAGCGCGAGATTCTGGTCTATCCGCCGGTTGAGCCGCCCGACGAGCTGTTTGAAATCCTGCCTCTGGTGCGCGGAGAGTGGGAGAGTTTTGTGCGGGGGCGCGGCTCCGACCTGCACCTGATTCGCGAGTACATGCCGGAAGATTCGGCGCGCCACGTGGACTGGAAGGCGACGGCGAAATCCGGTTCCTTGAAAGTGCGCGAGTTCAGCCGGGAGGATGAGCGCAAGCTGTGCATCGTCTTCGACAATCCTGCTGCCGGGCTGATTTCCGAGGGGGCGTATGAGCGCGCGGTGAACCTGGCGGCGTCACTGGCATGGCACTTCTCCGAACAGGATGCGGAGGTTTCGTTTGTAGTGGCAGGGCAGGGGCGCGGCGTGGACCTGCACGAGTTCCTGGCGCGATTGGCGGTGATCGAGCCGCAGGTGAAACAACTGGCGGCACAGGAGTCGCCATCTGGTATCTCCCGAGATGTGACGCGAGAGGATGCGCTACGCGACCTGAACTTGGGAGGCACCGGCGAATACAACATTGTTCTCACGGCGCGGCCGCACGGAAGCTTGCCCACGGCCTGGTGGAACTGCTCGTACTTCGTATTTCTGGGGGAGCAGGCTGCGGCTCATCTCAAAACGGGAGGCCGTGTTCGGCAGGCGGCGGACCTGTCCTGAACTGACTGTCGTTCTTCCCGAAATGATTTCCTGGAGTCGAATTTTCTCACTTCCCACTTTTTAATCCTTCCCTTGAATCCGGTTTCGGAATATACTCGGCCCCCGGTATAGCTTTCGGGCTGCGCGAGCCGAATATCCCGGGAGGATCCAATGCGTATCTGCGACCTCATCAAGAACCAGGAAACCTACCAGGCGGAAATGGGCCAGACGGTCTTAGAAACGGTGCGTGCCATGGTGGAACGCAACATCGGCGCGGTTCCGGTCATGCACAACGGAAAACTGGTGGGGATTTTTTCCGAGCGCGATCTGATGAAACGGGTGGTGGCAGAGGGGTACGACCCGCGCAGCACCTGCCTGGCCGAGGTTATGACGGACGACCCGCTCACCATCAATATGAATGAGGAGTTGGAAACCTGCACGGCGCTCATGCGGCGGCACAGCTTCCGGCATTTGCCGGTTTGCCATGATGGACAGTTGGTGGGCATTGTGTCTCTGCGGGACATTTTGCTGCACGATTTGAACGAGAAAGATGACGAAGTACGCATGATGCGTGCCTATATCCATTCCGTCCCGGACGCCTAGAGGCGCGCGGGCCTTCCGGTCCGCAGGAAATGGCACGAAGGTAACCTTGCGTCCGGTCGGACCCAGGCGGTAACGTTACTTTGGGTTACCTGAGTACATTGAACAGCTGCGCCAAAAGGTTTAACTTTTCTTAACCAGATGTCTATTTGAGCCGCGTGCCGGTTCTTGCCTGCACCGCTGTTTCTTGCTTCCTGAGCCTGGATTTGACGAGGTTGGAGAGCTGTTGTGATGAGCGACAAAATCACGTTTTTCTATAACGCTCTCTGGATCATGCATCCCGTGGTGCAAACGGCGATTGCTGTAGCCATGGTTCGTTCCGGGCGGCACCGGCAATTCAAGTATTTCTTTGCTTACATCCTTGCGCAGATTCTGACCTTTGCTGTGGTCTTTCCTACTTACCGGTACGCCCCCAGTGCTGCAGTTTACGTCAGTTGGCTCAGCACCGCGATCAGCGTAGGTCTGGGTTTCAAGGTGATCCATGAGGCCTTCCTCGATGCCTTCCGGCAATTTCACACGTTGCGGGACCTGGGCACGGTCCTGTTCAAGTGGGCCGGGCTGGTGATGCTCCTGGTAGCTGGAGTGGTGTCGGTTTCCACGAACTCGTCGGACATCGCTCCCTGGATGCAGGCCATTCTGACTGCCCAGCGGTGCGTACGCATTATCCAGGTCGGCATGGTGCTTTTCCTGCTGGTCTTTGCGCGTTACCTGGGAGTGAGCCGGCGGCAGTACAGCTTCGGCGTCGCGCTGGGTTTCGGTTGTTTTGCCATGGTCGAACTGTCGCTGGTTGCGTCCTGGGTGGGCGACCACTTGAACAATCTGTCGATGGGTCTGGTGAACATGGCCGCCTACAATTGCGCGTTGCTCATCTGGTTGGGCTACACTCTGGCCAAGAGCCCGGCCCGCGATGCTACGGCGAGTTTGTTGCGGCCGCAACGGTGGGAGCAAACTCTGACCGACCTTCATCATCCTCTGCCCGCGGACTCTTTAATCCCGATGTTTGAAGGCATGGTGGATCGGGCTCTCTCGCGCACCCAGGGTCGCCGTTAGTGACACAGGAAAACCGGATCGCTCTCAAGGCCGCCGCCGCTCACGCCGGAGTTTCAGCGATGAGCAGTTCCGGCATTCACAAAATCCAGGGCAGTCCTGAAGCAAAGAAGTAGCCAGTTCGACCCCGCATTCGAATCCGCACGACTTAGATCGTTTCCTTTCTTTTTCCCTCCTTCCGCGCGGCAATTCCGGATTTCGTAAATGTATTCGGCTGGGATCGTCCCTTTCGTCCGGATAAAAGGCGCTCTGCAGGAGGGCTTGGGAATCTTGTCTAAGTTATTGGTTTTACTGTACTTATGTCAGCATGGCAAGGGGGTTCCAAGGCCCATGCGCGACTCGGCTGGACCGGATCAAGTCAACAAGGTTGGAGTTCGCACGGAAGTGCTTGACTCGTGCCGTATAATTCGTCACCGCGTCAGAGAGCCCATTTTGGGAAAGCTAAGACGCGGTTAGGAGAATACCCATGAAGCAAGCAGTCAGGATTTCGATCCTGATGTGTGGACTAGTGGGCACCTATGTCGCAGCCGCCGTTCCGCAGGTTCCCGCCCCGGACGGAGGCCCGATTCTAGTGTGCCCACCACAACAACAACTACAGGGCAAGTGCGTTCAACTGCCACCGATGATGAAATAGTAGTTAATCGGAGGACAGCCGTGGCCGCAAGGTCACGAAAGTAACGTGTAGGTAACTTGGGCCGAACACAGGGCTCGCTATATTTGGGCTGACGGACTTCATACATAAACCGTCAGCCCTGTTTTTTGCTCTGATGGTTCCCAAAGGCTATCTATTGAGGGCGGATTTGAGAGCGCGGCGCAGCTCAGCTGCGTCATGGATTGGCGGCTGGCATGCGAAACCGGAACACAGAACCGCAAACGCTTCGCCGGATTTCAACTCGGGCAACTTCGGGATGGTAGCGGCCAGCGCCGCAGGAAGGTTTCCGGCGACCGCCTGGTTTACGGTGAGCCGCAGGACGGCCTTGTTGAAGGCGAAAACGTCATTCGCCGCCGCGACGAGAGCGGCGGCATCATCGTCGGATTGATTCTCAGCAACGACAACCACCTGCATCGGACTTTCCAAGAGATGGACGACCGCGATCCCGTAGGTGGCAGCGAAAATTCCAAACTGCTCAGCCACGCCAGCAAAAGTCTCCAGCGTCAGTTCCGCTTTCTCGCGATAAGCAGCCTCGTTTGTGTAGTGATGCAACCGCAGCAGCGCAATTGCAGCCATGGGATTGCCCGCCGGCGTGGGCGAATCCTGCACCGGCTTGCGCCGAGTGGAGAGCACACCCAGGCTCTTACCTTCGACTGCGGGCTCGGCATCGAAGAATCCTCCGGAAACCGCATCGAAGAATTTTTCGACCATCGCGTCGGCGATGGCCTGCGCAAACTTGAAATAGCTGAGGTCAGCAGTCGCTTCGTAGGCGTCGAGGCAGGCCAGCGCAGTTGCGGCGTAGTCGTCGAGCAGGCCGGCAACCTCGCGGTGCTCGGCTTTTGGATCGGAATAGGCGATCACGTGCAATAGCCCACGCTGCGGCTTCCAGGCTTCAGCCAGAATGCGATCCAGCGAGCGCAGCGCGAAGCTTCGCGCCTCGGCGAGGTTGAGTACCTTCGCCGCTTCCAGATACGCGCTCACGCACATGCTGTTCCATCCCACGTAGACCGTCTTATCTACGTAAGGCGTGGGGCGATCGAGGCGAGCGGCATACATTTTCTTTCTTGCGGAATTGAGCAGATCTTGAACTCGCTCGACGCTGAGACTCATCCGGCGGGCGATCTCTTCGATTGGTGCGCGCACATAGAGCACATTCTTCGCCGGATTGTGGTGCATCTCGCCGACTTCGTTGATGTCATAACGCAGGGCCGCGGCCTGTGTTTCCTCTTCGGTCAGAACGGCGCGCGCTTCATCGAGCGTCCAGGTGAAGTAGTCGCCATCGTCGTCCATCGAAATATCGGCATCCTGCGAGGCGTAGAAGCCGCCGCGCTCGCGGTCGCTCAGCCACTCATCCATCCAGCGAATGATGTCGCGCGCCACACTCGCAAAGAATTCCGAGCCCGTAGCCTGGTATCCGTGAACGTAGTTCTTCAGCAGTTCGGAGTTGTCGTAACACATCTTCTCGAAGTGCGGGACGACCCAGCGCTCGTCAACCGAATAACGATGAAATCCTCCCGCAAGTTGGTCGTAAACCCCGCCGTTTGCCATGTGCTCGAGGGTGGTCACGATTAGGTGACGCAAGCCATCGTCCGCGGTGCGCACGTACTGTTCGATCAGCAAATCGAGCACCGAGGGATGCGGAAACTTGGGAGCCTGTCCGAATCCCCCGTGCTGCGCGTCGAACATGCTGACCGCCGACTTCTGAATCGCCGCGACGATGCTCGCCGAAACGCGTCCGCTGCGTCCGGCGAACGACTCTGCCTGCGCGATCGCGCTCTCCACCATCTTCGCCTGCTCCACCACGTCGCCATGTTTTTCCTTATACGCATTGGCAATGCTGAGCAGCACGCGCTTAAAGCTGGGGCGTCCATAGCCGTCGCTCGGGGGAAAATACGTGCCACCGTAAAACGGCTTGCCATCCGGAGTAAGAAACGCAGTAAGCGGCCATCCGCCCTGTCCGCTGACCGCGCTGACTGCAGCTTGGTAGCGGCTATCGATGTCAGGACGCTCATCGCGGTCTACCTTCACGGCGATGAAATGCTCGTTGACGATGGCCGCCACCTCCGGGTCGTCGTAAGACTCGCGGTCCATCACATGGCACCAGTGGCACCACACCGCGCCAATGTCGAGCAGCATGGGCTTGTTCTCGCGCTGAGCGGCAGCAAACGCCTCCTCGCCCCACTCGTGCCACCGAATCGGCTGGTGCATGGCAGACCGCAGATAGGCAGATGAGGCGCGGGCTAGGGAGTTTAGGGTTGTGGTCATGACTCGTTCAGTCTATCGCGGGCAAACAGTAGCTGTCCTTGGTGGAGCGTAATACGGCTCCCCCGCTAGATTCAGACTACCCTCAAATCAGCCGCTTCGCGATCGCGTAGTACAAATCAATTGCTTCCGCCAATTGTTGCTTCTCGATGAATTCGCCGTCGGTGTGCGCGACGTGAATCGACCCCGGGCCGATCAGCAGCGGTTCGCCCCAATTCGTTAGTTTGGGAATGTCGGTGGTGAAGGCGGCGATCATCGTGGGCAACCCGTCAACCGTGCGCAGGCGCAGGAATGGCAGTTCCAGCGGGACCTCCACCTTCACCAGAGAGCCCGCAGTCTCCAGAATCTGGCGGCGCAGTTCCTGCGATGGACCGACCAGACGATAGAGCAAATCCGCATGAGCATAATCGGGAATCACGTTGGGTGCGCGGCCGCCTTCGATCAGTCCGATGTTCAGCGTGCACGGACCAATCTCCGGATCGGACGGCAAGGGCATCGCCCGCAAGCGAGTGAGAGCCTCAATTAACTTGTCGATCGCGGATTCGCCGAGTTCGGGATAAGCCGAATGCGCCATGCGGCCGGAAGCGGTTACTTCTACGCGCAGCGTTCCCTTCGAGGCCAGCGCGATGCGGTTCTCGGTCGGTTCGCCGTTGACCAAATATTTGCAGCCCTGCGCTTGTTGGCTCGCCGCCTGCTGTTTAGCGATGTACTCGTTGGCCACTTTCGCGCCGAGGCTGTCGCGCTCTTCTCCCACCACGAACAGCAGCCCGATATAAATTCCTTGCTGGCGCAATCGTTCCGAAGCCGCAATCTGCGCGGCGATGATGCCCTTGGCATCGCAGGAGCCGCGGCCGTAAATGCGCGTGGCATTTTCGGAAGAAGGAATGAATGGCGGAACCGTGTCCATGTGGGTGGACAAAACTACCGCTGGATGTGGCTGTTCCGGCGAAATGGCGTAGACGTTGGCACGATCGCCTTCGACCGCCATCTTTGTCGTCTGGTAGCCGAGGCGGCAGAGCTCTCCATAGAGATAGTTTCCGACCGCGGCTTCGTTACCAGAAATGGATTCGATGTCGACGAGTTGGCGGGTGAGGGTGATGGGGTCCATTGTGGAGAGAATAGCAGATGGAAAAGGGTGAAGTTAGAAGGCAGAATTCAGAATGCAGAAGTGAAAACCGGGACTCGGGACACAGACGGGGCGAAACTTAACGTCCACATTCTGACTTCTGCATTCTGACTTCTTACTTCTGACTTCATGTAATCTGAATGCAGTGATCGTCCAGAATTCAACCATCAGGTCGCTCTTCCTCGAAGGCCCTGCAGGACGGCTGGAAGCGCTGCTGAATGCGGGCGCCGAGAACGCGACGCACGCGGCTGTGGTTTGCCATCCGCATCCGCTGTTTGGCGGAACGCTACATAACAAGGTGGTGTTCCATACCATGAAAGCGCTGAACGGTTTTGGGTTTCCCGTGTTGCGCTTCAACTTTCGTGGCGCTGGGCTCAGCCATGGCGAGCACGATCAGGGCGACGGGGAAGTCGAAGATGTTAAGACAGCGCTGGACTGGCTGCATGCAGCGTTTCATCTACCCCTGATATTTTCAGGATTTTCTTTCGGCGCTGCGGTCGGATTGCGGGCCTCGTATTCAGACGCGCGAGTGAAGGGGTTGATTGGAGTAGGAACGCCAGTGGGTCCGGTCGCTGCCGATTCGGAGGTCCCGCGCACCTACACGTTTGATTTTCTGCGTGATTGCGCGAAACCGAAGTTGTTCGTGAGCGGGGCGCGCGATCAGTTTGGTCCGCGGGCGAAGCTGGAGGCTCTGGTCGCGTCGCTGCCGGAGCCGAAGAAGTTGGTGGTGATTGAAGGCGCGGATCACTTCTTTGAAGGGCGGCTGCGCGAGTTGCGCGAGACGATTGAAAGTTGGGTGCGGGAAGAAATCGTGCGAGCAATGTCTTTATAATCCCTGCCATGCCTGATGCCGATCGCGAATTGCTGTTTAGGCAAATGCGCGAAGCAGCGCGCGAAATCTTTCGCTACGCGCTGGCCGAGGCTTCGATTTCCAAGGCATTTGCGCGGCATGTGCATTGTGAGCGCGGGGTCTTGCGCATCCGCGAAGATCTTTACCACCTGCAGGCATATTCGCGTGTGCTGGTGATCTCCATCGGGAAAGCTGGACACACCATGGTGGAGGCATTGGCGCAGCATGTCGGCACAGCTTCGCTCGAAGGCATTGTAGCCAGCTCGGTCGAGCCGTCGGCGCAAGTACACGGGTTCCGCTATTTTCATGGCGGACATCCCATGCCCAATGCTGAATCCATCCGCGCGGCGAACGCCATTCTGAAAGCGCTGGACGCGCAAACCGCGGCGTCATTGGTGATTTTTCTGCTGAGTGGTGGGGGATCGGCGATCGTCGAGCGGCCCATCGACAATGAGATTTCCATGGACGATCTCATCGCGACCTATCGCGCTCTGGTGCACTCGGGCGCGCCCATTGCCGAAATCAATACCATCCGGAAGCATCTTTCGGCGGTGAAGGGTGGACGGCTGGCGCAGCGGGCGTTTCCGGCGCAGCAGGTTTCACTGCTGGTTTCCGATGTTCCCGACGATACGCCGGATGCTCTGGCGTCGGGTCCGACCATGCCTGACTCCACCAGCGTGGAAGATTGTTATCGCATTGCGGAGAAGCACGGAATGTTGCCGCTGCTTCCGCATTCCACGCGTGAGCTTTTTGAATGCCATGCGCTTGAGGAGACGCCGAAGTCGGATGACCCGGCGTTTCATGGTTCGCGCTGGTGGACGATTCTCTCTAACCAGACAGCAGTGGAGCAAGCGAGTGCGGCGGCGGAGAGCGCGGGGTTTGCTGTGCAGGTGGACAATTCCTGTGACGACTGGGATTACGAACGCGCGGCCGAGTATCTGTTGAAACGATTGCGCGAGCTGAGAAAACAATCCCCGCGGGTGTGCCTGATTTCCGGCGGGGAAGTGACGGTAAAAGTCACGAATGGCGGCGTGGGCGGACGCAACCAGCAATTTGCGCTGGCGTGTGCGGACAAGATTGCAGGAGAGAACATTACCGTGCTGAGCGCTGGAACCGACGGCGTGGATGGGAATAGTCCGGCGGCCGGCGCGGAGGTGGATGGAACGACAATCACACGTGCGCAATCCAGCGGGCTTGATGTTCGCGCAGCGCTCGACAAGTTCGACGCTTATCCGTTGTTCAGCGCTCTAGACGATGCAATCGAGATTGGCCCAACAGGGAATAATGTGCGCGACTTGAGGATTCTGCTGGCTTATTAGATCGAGTTGCATTCCTCAGTTAAATCGAGTCCGCGCTGACGCCGCGCCGCTGCCCCCGTCACTAACGGCTTTCCGAGTTTTTGCGCAGGCTGCCGAGGATGCGCTCGCGTTGGTTGTGCGCCACTTTGAATATAGCGGCCCACCGTCGTCGTCTCCGCTAGTAAGTGAACGACTGCAACGTGGTACCGCCGTAGACGAAGCCCAGCCTCAGGCTGGGGTTTAAAGCCAGGTTTACCGGGCTGGCTGGGAGACTGAAGCCGTTCAGCGACTCGACGACGTTTCCTTGCTCATCGAAGACCTGGATGCTGCTGCCGCTGGGAGACGTGCTCGAAAACTCCTGGCCTATGAGAAATAACTTGTGAATGGGATCGATCGCGACGGCTTGCCCGCTCTGAGCCTGGCTGACAGCTCCGGGCATGGGAACAATGATGCCGGTTTGCGCGGCCAAGTCGTAGAATTCCACGTTAAAGTCGACTTCCGTGGTCGTACATGCGATTCCGGTGTTGGAATCGACGGCAATTCCGTTGATGCTCCCCAATCCGAGACCTTCGAACTCGGTGAACGTTCCGAGCGTGAGATCGACCAGCCCAATCTCCGTGGTGCATTGCGGGCCAACGCATCCAGTTGACGATCCCAGGACTGCCTGATTGGTCGTGCTATTGATCGCAATCACGGGGGAAAGGTCCCAATCAAAAATTGGATCGGGCACCTGAACAACCGGCCCAAAGGTGTTTGCCGCGATGTTCGAGCTGAGCACGTAAGAGCTAAAGTCGTCTCCTGTGTTTTTCATGAAAAGCATCGCGGTGGTGGAAGAGCCCTGGGTCTCGTTGGTCGCGACGATAATGTCATTCGCATTTAGAGGAGGTGTCCACTTGGCGGTGAATTGGTTGGAGCTGAGAGGATTCAGAATAAGATAAGCGCGTTTGTCGACCCTAAGATTGGCTTCCTGCTCCAACTCCGCCAGGCCAACGTGATTGCCAAAAACCCCAAGCGTCTCCCAGGCGCTGCTGGTATTGTTCTGTTGGTTGACCACCTTGACGATCTTGCCGGTCTTCTGGTCGAAGGTCTCGACCGCGATTTTGGAATTTCCATCGTTCAGCGCCACAAATTCGCTGAGGAGGCCCTCGGTTCCGGTTTGGTCGATGTCATAGCCGAGGATTTCGCCACCTAAGGCGGTGTGTACGACGACCTTACCTGGGCCGACAGGCGAACGCTGAGAGTCGTCTGAGGACGGTTCACGGCGGCTGGTCTGGGCACCGGCGTTAGCGGCAATGGTGCAAAACAAGCAGGCGAGCACCATCGCGTTGATCACACGCGGCGTCCGGAAAACGTTCGGTTGGCTGGACTTCACGAGATTCATGGCTTGATCCCCCGCACAGGACGGTAGGCCGAGCGTCATTGGAGAGTGTCAGAAGCTTGTCAAAAGTTTGTAAAACTCTTCCTGATCGGGGTTGCCTCTAGAGAAGCCTCTTATTGCAATGTCCTGCGGGATTACGCCGCTTCGCCTTTCACCTGTATTCCGGCCCACTTTTCCAACAGAGTCAGGGTAGCGGCGTAATCGAGATCCTGGTGGCCATCTTCGGTGGCCATCTCATAGACCTCTTCCACGGTTTCGAGGGCGGGCAGCTTCACGCGAGCTTCTTTCGCGGCCTCGAGCGCCAGGCGGATGTCCTTGTGCATGAGGCGAAGGGGGAAATTAGGCGTGAAATCGCGTTGCAGGATGAACGGTCCCTTGTAGTCCACAACGCCGGAGCGGACCATGGTGGCGTCGATCAGCGAGAGCAATTGTTTCGAGTCCACGCCGAGTTTGGTGGCGAGAGTAAGCGCCTCTGCAAAACCTTCGAAGATGAGGGCAATCTGCAGGTTCATCGCGAGCTTGGTGGCCTGGCCTTTGCTGGTCTCTCCCATACGGAAGACCTTCTTGCCCATGGCGGCAAACAGAGGGCCGAGGCGATCGATGGTCGCTTCGTCTCCGCCGACCATGAAAATTAGAGTTCCGTTGGCGGCGCCGATTTTCGATCCGGTCATGGGAGCGTCGACATAAGCCACGCCTTTGGAGCGCACGCGCTCGGCAAACTTGACGGTGGAAGAGGGCGAGATGGTGCTGGAATCCGCGATGATCATGCCCTCGGTCAGAGACTGCTCAATGCCCTCGGGACCAAACAATATCTTCTCGACTGCGGCGGTGTCGGAAACGCAGAGCCAGACTACTTCCGCGCCCTGTGCCGCCGCGGCGGGAGTGGGCGCGATGCCTGCGCCTTCCACCAGTTTGCCCGGCGTGCGGTTCCAAACCGTGACTTCATGGCCGGCCTTGACCAGATTTGTGGCCATAGCGTGGCCCATAATTCCCAAGCCTAAGAAAGCGACGCGCATTTTCTGGGACTCTCCTCGTGAGGAACGGACTCTCCGGATTAGATATGAGCGACCTTATCAAGGTCAAGCGAAGCGGTGTGATGGTGACGTCCTAAACTCGTCAAACGCCGGGGACGTGGACTTATACAGTGGTTGGTGCTCGATCTGAATTTGCATATATGCAAGAACGTTCACATCGACACTCGGTCAACTATCGGGATATAGTTCCGAAGACGCTGGCCCGTCCGGTAAGACTCTGGTCTGCGTCAGCCCCTGCGAGGTTGAATCCCCACACTAAGGAAAAATCAAGGAAACTTTGATGAAGACGAAGACTGCGGTCCCTTTCTGCGGTAGAAGCGGCTCAATTTCTCTTGGGATGACCCTGCTGGCGTTGGCGATTTCTCTGGCGTTGACAGCGCCAGCGCAAGCCCAATCTGGTTTGGTGAAAATCAGTGTGGACAATCTCACGAATACCGACAGCGTTCATAAGACCGAGGTTGAGCCCGATACATTCGCATGGGGCAACACGATCGTAAGCGCATTTCACGTGGCGCGGAGACCGGGATCCATCGGCTGGGGCAGCGGCGATGTGGGTTTCGCGACTTCTACCAACGGTGGAGTGACATGGACTCATGGAGATCTCCCCGGGCTCACCGTGAACTATGAGGGCGGGACTTACGGCGCGGCCGCCGATCCTTCCGTGGCTTATGATGCCAAGCACGGCGAATGGCTGATTTCGACGCTGCCGCTCGTGGGCTTGAGTGACAGCTCGGGGAAGATTGGCGATGTGGCAGTCAGCCGTTCGAGCGATGGATTGACGTGGGGAAGTCCGATCATTATCGACAAGACCCACCTCGATGACAAAAACTGGAGCGTGTGTGACAACACGCCAACCAGCCCCTTCTACGGCAACTGCTATACGGAGTGGGATCAGGCGTTCGGTAGTGGAGATGTTCTGCTGAGTGTGTCGAGCGATGGCGGACAGACCTGGGGTCCGGGGCTGGCGTCCTCGGACCACGCGGGCGGGCTGGGGGGTGAGCCGGTGGTGCAGCCGAACGGCACCGTGATTGTACCGTTCCAAGGCGGCGGCATCGACGTGTTCAGTTCCACCAACGGCGGCGCGAGCTGGGGCAAGAGCCAGGTGATCGCCAACATCGACAGCCACCTCGACGCGGGCGGCATACGCAACCCGAATCTGCCTTCGGTGGGGATCGACGGAGCGGGCAATGTGTTCGTGGTGTGGTCGGATTGCCGCTTCCGCACTGGCTGCAGTTCGAACGATATCGTGATGAGTTCGTCGGCTGACGGCAAGACTTGGAGCGCGGTTACACGCATTCCGATCGATGCGACCACCAGCACAGTGGATCACTTCCTGCCCGGGATTGGCATTGATCCGGCAACTTCAGGCAGCAGTGCGCATATCACGATTGTTTATTACTACTATCCGATAGCGAAGTGCAGCGCTAGCACCTGCGAGTTGGAAGTGGGCTTTGTTACATCGACCGACGGTGGCAGCACCTGGACAGCGGGAGCGAAAATTGCCGGGCCGATGAAGCTGGCGTGGCTTCCGGTTTCTGACGATGGACCGATGGTGGCGGATTACATTGGAGTTTCCTACGTGAACGGAAATGCATTTGGCGTGTTTGCCGACGCGCAGGCTCCGAGTGGAAGCACGCTTGCGGAATCGATGTTCACGACGAAAGCGCCGCTGCCAGCGCCGGGAAGCGCCGCACGATTCAGCGGTCTCGCGGATAAGCCTGTGGCGGGCGCTAAGTCCGATCACGAGATGCACTTCTACTATGACGACGAAGGGAAAAGGGAGATTCCGCGATCGCGCCGGATTGCGAACACCTCAGGACAGTAACAGGCTCTGATTAATCGGGCCGCTGGCATTGCTGATGCCGGCGGCTCATTTATTTTAGCGTTCTAATATTCTGCTGTGCTGCGGCGGCGCGTGCCAGAATCGAAAGCGTTATGTGGGGAGCGCCGAAATTACGCACATTCCTTCCGGCCTAAACTAAAATAAAGCTAGCGGCACTCGGTATTCATCCAATACTTAGACCACGGGATGATTAAAGCAACCCTTCATAGTCCTGCGTTACGCAAGCGGGCCAGACAGTTTGGGCGTCTGGTGCGGCATTCGGCCGTGACTCCGCTATGTGGAGAGACGCACAAACCGCTCCTCGCCTCCAACGGCGAGTTGGGTGTCACTTTCATCGGGCATTCCAGTTTCTTTGTGCAGATCGGCGGGCAGAGCGTGATGATTGATCCCAACTTCGCGCGCTGGCTGTTTGTGCTGAAGCGTCTGCGGCGTCCCGGGCTTCGAGTGCGCGATCTGCCGGCAATCGACGTTGTGCTGGTTACGCACGCCCACTTCGATCATCTGCACCGTCCATCGCTGCGCGCGATCGTGCAGAATAATCTGCGCACGCGCGGAGTTGCCCCGGCAATCATTATTCCAAGTCATGTGACGGATTTGATCTCCGATCTTGGCTTCTCCGAGATTATCGAGCTGGACTGGTGGAACAGTTCGCGTCACGGCAACGTGGAGGTGACGCACGTGCCTTCGCGGCATTGGGGCGCGCGGATTCTGAAAGATTCACACCGCGGCTATGGCGGGTATGTTTTGCAAGCAGGGGAGCACTCTGTTTACCACGCCGGGGACACGGCATACTTCGCGGGATTTCGCGAGATCGGACGGCGGCTGTCGCCGGAATTGGCGCTGCTTCCGATCGGTGCCTACAATCCGCCAACGTTTCGCAATGTGCATACTAATCCGGCGGACGCTACCCGCGCCTTTCTCGACCTGAAATCGCGCTGGATGGTGCCGATGCACTATGGAAGCTTTCGGCTATCGCACGAGCCGGTGGATGAGCCGCTGCAACTGCTGGAGCAGGAAGCGCATGCGGCGGGAATCGAAGACCGGGTGGTGGTGTTGGAAGAGGGCGTAACGAAGTTCTTCTAGCCTCCTTTTCGATTGTCCTTGTCGGAACGCAGATTGTTGTAGACCGTGAAAACCCGCTGTAACACTCCTTTGACAACCGATCCGCAGTTTTTGGTGTACACTTCGTGCCGCCCGATTTCTCCATAGGAGACTAATATGACCGTTCAAGCTGTTCCTCAGGGTTACCACACGCTTACTCCATATATGACCGTCCGCGACGCAGCCCGCGCCATCGAGTTCTACAAGCAGGCCTTCGGTGCGGTGGAAAAAGGCGTCATGAAAGGTCCTGACGGCAAGATCATGCATGCCGAGCTGCGCATCGGTGATTCCATCTTCATGCTCGCCGACGAATTTCCTCAATTTGGATCGTTGTCACCGCAGTCCACAGGCGGCGCCGGCATGGGACTGCACATTTACACCGAGGATGTGGATTCTGCTTTTGATCGCGCTGTAAAGGCCGGCGCAACCGTGGAGATGCCGGTTGGTGACATGTTCTGGGGCGACCGCTACGGCAAGCTGGCGGATCCATTTGGCCACAAGTGGTCTATCGCAACCCATAAGCGCGATATGTCGATGGAAGAGATCGACGAAGCGCAGAGCGAATTCATGAAGCAGATGCCGAAGAGCGCCTGAAGCGTTGGAGCAAAATAGGCCCGCATTTCTGCTCGTAGTCAGAGGGTACGGCGC